>Ga0139315_10104_pt1 | contig 9515 bp, 5 predicted proteins | sample In3P11_FD_99380 | JGI IMG/M metagenome (GOLD analysis project Ga0139315, IMG submission 99380) | reverse complement strand
GGTAGCCAGATCGACGACGAAGACAGCACGGGAGGGTACGTCTACTTCAACGATGATGTCGCATTCCAAGAAAACGGCCATGTTGATGGATTTCCGTTGGTAATGGATAGTGAAGTGTGGGGAGGTGAGGATTCCATGAATGCGCCTTGTTCGACTTGAACTGGCGAGTAACATAAGACGCTGACTGGGCGAAAGGCATACAATCCGGTCTACCACTTGGCACAAATTCTTCCTTCCTTCGTGCGGCAGTCGCGGGTGGTGTTGCGCCATCACAAGTCTTCGGTCTTTGGAGCGGAAGCAGAGGCATTGATCCACATGACGGTCTGCTTGTTGTAGGGGGATACGACCGCGCGCGAGTTGATCCAGCGTCGAATTTCACCACTTTCCCGATTGGCGAATGGAATCTCGAACGAGCTTGTCCTCTACAGGTCACTGTCATGAACCTGAAGTATCAGGACCAACCACTCATACCAGACGGTAGCGATGAGCTGATCGCGTGCATCGAGCCATCGACACAGCGTTTCGTGTTCCCTCCAGCGATTGCGCACGCGTTCGGCGTATACACTGGGCAGAATGAGACTGCCTACCCTGGCAAGATGCATTACAACGTGTCTAACCGTCCCATGGGTGACCTCGTAGTAACACTGGCAGGCGGCTATCAGTCAACGATACCCAACAAGGAGTTGTTCGCACCCCTGCGAGGATCCGATCAGTACGGCCGTTATGCCATCACCAACGACAGCACGCTCGAAGCATCCGTGTCAGACACGCGAGCGAGCGATCCAGAAAATGTGGATAGTACCCTCGGAGGTCTCTTCTTGACCTTCAATTACCTGTTAGTAGACTACGCGAAGAGCGAGTTCCAGCTCGCCCCCGCCGTCGCAGCCAATGCAACAGACGTGTCGCCGGACCCTACCGTAATCTGCACATCCACTAACACGGCGCCTGCGAGTTCTACCCCAACACCCGGGAATAAGTCCACAAATATAGGTGCCATAGCAGGCGGGGTGGTTGGAGGCGTCGCTGGTCTTGCCCTGCTTGGAGCCATCGGCTTCCTCTTGTTCAGACGGAAGCGCCGCGCTAAGAACCCTCCTGTCAGCGAGATCGATGGGCAACCACATTCACCGGCACAGCAAGTATTGCGGCAACCTTCGGAATTGGGGACGCATGAAACTCAATTCGTGCACGAGATGCCTGCGAGTCGACATGCGAGCTTTCGAAAGTCAGAAAACAGAGGCTGGCGTTAGGATGCGCGTCAGGATGCGCGTGGGAGGGTTGGAAGCGGGTGGATTCGCTTGGGCCATGTAATGACATAGTTTTGCACTAAAATTCTATGCATAATCCATCACTGGTTTGAACTGCCTCTTAGCAGCTCTCTGATACCTTTCCAGTCTCTTTCCAATAGGTTATGGCAATAGCTTCGCTCGCATAGTCGGTTCATATACCGGAACCTCCATGGGTACAACTTCTTCGTCGCGGCAACAGCTCACTTCTGCCCATCTCAGCCACCCAGCGTACGTTCCATCTGCGCAGTCGCTGCCGGGATGCTTCCTCCATAGCATACCTAATGTATCGCCCCCAAATAGTTTCGCCGAAAACCCATGTCCAAGCTTCAAGCACCAGCTGTCCACCACCAATTTCTCTACGATGCGCCTCGCGAACGCTTGATCATCGGTCTCGATCTCGCCTGGCTTGGGTAAAGGAAGGCTAAGAAGATCAAACTGTCGCTGTCCGCTCCAGCTTGTCATCTGTTCGTGCGTAAAAGCGCCGTCCATCATACTTAGTAACCAACACTTTTCTCCAACATACTTTGGTCCATCCCATCCATCATCTTCATCCACCCAACTCTGCGCCGACCTCATGCACTGAATCTGAACTGCATAGTCGGTCATCGCTTCATCGTTGATGACCATCTTCTCTTGGCCCTCTTCTTCCACAATGACTTCTTGTGGTACACGCATGAGCTGGACGTGCGACACAAATGGGTGCGCATGAGCACCAGTTGTGTTGGTCTTGGCTTGCCAAACCTGCAGTAAGATGTGATGAGCGCGTTGCACAAGCGGATTGTTTGCACCGCATATGAGCACGAAGTTCACAATCTGCAGATCTGAACCCATGGTGAAGCCAGCGAAGTCATATGGCGAGTCTGGATTGACAATGTACCCCTCCCAGAGCTGATGCAGATCTCCGAATTGCATGACACCGACATCGAGATATACACCACCGTACTTCAGCAAGAGTGGGTACCGAATGAGATCTGAGGTGTGTTGCGCGGCATAGTGCCCGTTCAGAGTGCCGTTTGTGAAAGCTTCCGGTACCACTAATGGCGATTTAGTGTCAATGTAGTTGGCTACATTGAGTGCGGAATTCGGCGCGCTATCAAGCACGTAGACGGTCCATCCCAGTGGTGAGAAGCGACGATACCAAGCAATGACGTTACGTAGGAGGTTGGGAGGTAGGCTATGGATACCAGAGTGCCAAAATGCGAAGATGGATTTAGAGCCTGGATAGAGTGGTTTTGGCGAAGTAAGCGCTTCCGGTAGAGGCCCATCTATGGATATGGGACGTAGGATCGTGTGAGCAAGTGCTGAGGTCCTCGGTATCTGTGGATACTCCATGATTTGGCTAAATAGCTAGTAGAAACCTGGGAAATGGTGCAAAATCGTGGCGCGAATACGGGGCTTGCATAGTGAACATGAAAATAGTCGGCTTGATATTGAGATTCAAGATGGTGATGGCTCACTGTTGAAGTCCCAATGATCATTTCGACTCATTCGCGCTAATGATTCGCGTGACGTCACTACGCATGTCAGCCTTACTGTACCGGCCTGCTGAGGTGTGTGGTCCAGCAATATTTTCTGCGATGGTATCCCTAAGTTAAATTGCTCTCGACGAGAAATTATCCCACTTCATCCAAACCAGTCGTAGCGTACAACCTGAAGGAAAGTGACCATCACCACCTGGTCATTGAAATGTATCCCATCAACATGACCAAGACGACCATTCAATATGACAGGATGGATAGAGCCCGAACTCTCAATCCATAAAACATCTAGATTTAGCATTTCAGAGGTCCTTGAGCTATCAAGAATTCTCTTTCTCCACTCTTCTTCATAGGGAAAGTCGCGATGATCATGGAGCAAACAATGGTAATACAACTCCATTGAAGCCACAAACGCGACTCAAAAACCAAGAGAAGGCAGAAAGCATCTGATGCAAGAGAATCGTGTCATGCTTCTCGAGGGATGGGGACCTGTCCGTTTCCACAGTTGTCATCACCCTGGCGGATCGCAGTCCTCGTTTGTCGCCAAGAGCACACGATCAACATATTGAGCCTCCACTATAACGCCTGCTCCTTCACACCACCGCACTTCTCTATCACACTTTCACTATGCAGCAGCAAAGATCCGCTCTCACGCCACTGCCAGACATCGGGCGCGCACCCTCGGCACCGCCACGTCTCCCACGTCCTTCACCACCACCTCCAGCTCCAGAGTTTCTCATCATTGGTTTATTCGCCCTCCGTCTCACAAAGCGGCTGGTTGAGAGCTTAGAGTACTATCCGGGTCGCGATGCTGACATCATCTGGCTCGTCAACTTTCTCTCACCCTATCACAACGACTACGAACTAGCAAAGATCTCAGGTACTCGCAGAGATGACTATCTTGCGATGTACCAGAGCATAGTCTCGCGGATGAAGAAGCAGCCAAAATACCCCATGCGATTCATGCAGCTGAATCCGGATCAGTCAATGCAGCAGGCACGGCGAGGGAGTGAGACGGAGCGACCTCGGGAAATGACCGATAGTGAGTGATATGGCGCAACGGCCGACTTCTAGAGCTAACATCTGTTAGCGGAGAGACTGGAAATCATCAACTTCTGCGATGCGGCGGGCGAGTGGGGGTCGATACTACCGATACCAGCACATGAAGCGAAGAGAATGGTTGAACTAGCGGATCACAGGATAATTGCAGATGTCGACGAACCTCATCGCCAGCCACCGCGCTTCGATGTTGGGGAAGAGTTGCAGGACCGGAGGCAGTCACGTTTTGCAGAGTCGGAAGTTCCGCTGGATCAAAGACACTCCCGTTTCGGCCATGTGGGGGAGTTGCACGATGATAGGCAGCCGCGATTACAGCCAACGTCCTTAACATATCATATGGCAAGGCCACTCCAAGAACTTAGGCAGCCGGAACGTGAGGATAGATATCGACTGCATAACATTGGGGCGTGGCGTGGTGACGAGTACCACCTTCCGCAAGAGAGGCAAGTTCCAGAAGATACGCGGAGGAGACGCCGTGTATCTTTCGCGGATGAGAGACTGTACTTTGATGTAAGAGGTAATTGCGCAGGTGGAGCATGCACGCTTGCTAACGTGAGTAGGAGCGACGCCGTTGAGAAGAAGATATGCTGAAGAGAGCGTTGGAAGATCAATCGATAATGGTTTTGAGTGAGGGATGAGATGCTCGGACTAAGAGCTGTCCAATATATTGAGCATCATGTAATCGTCCCTGGTGTGACCTAGAAGTTACGCTCCTCAAGTTCTAGCGTGGCAATTCCCTGATATACCCCCACAATCTTCAAGAACGGAAGCAAAGATCAATGTAACATATCTCAATGCTTTCCAGCTTGGTCCCTCGTAGAAAGATCGTGATCTAGCCTAGGGTATACACCTGCTTGCGACGTGAACTCAATTCTGCAATGACATTAGTCCGATGAGTACACTGGGGCAGACTCCAGCACCGGTGACGCATGAATGTTTTTCCATCCTTGAATGGGAAGTCGCGACCCTCGTAGCCACTCTATGAGGATACACGAAGAAGCTCGTTTACCAAAGTCGGTTTGGCAACCTGCAACTTCAGCCATCATGTTGATCAGGCAATGTAAGAATCATGCCTGTTTCACTGGATGTCTCGGCCTTTTGCACTCCCTCGGGGAATCAGCTGTGCTTAGTGACCGGGTTTCAGTTTTGGCCACCCCTCGCCTTCAGGGCCGTGGCATAGGCGAAGAATGAAAGTATCTCCTGTACGGTGTATAACCAGTCTATATGCGCGACTGCTCCGCGTGTGTGTGATACGGAATAATCGTCGTCCTCCCAACGCCAAGCCATGCAATCGTCAATCATATCACGCAACCTTTTACTGCGGCGCACATTGAGGACCCTCTGCTTCCTCATCGTCGTCTTCCCACTCGGCGCCTCCTGCGCGTGGATCACCGCTACCAGCGCCGTACTCTTCCATATCAGCATCCCATTCGACGTCTACCTCTTCCTCTTCTTCGTGCTTTTCGTCGCTCTTCTCGTCCTTTGGTAGTGCATCTCGGAGCTTCTGGACTGCGGCGTCGTTCTTCAACCATCCATCCTCTGGGAACTCGACATCGACTACTAGGTAGAGATCGCCCCTCGCGTCGCTGCGCTTCATGGGCATACCCTCGCCTTCGATCTTGAGAATCTGCCCGGGTCGCAAAACGTTGCCGTTCGGTTGTTGTACGTTGAGCTTGAGACCCCGCCCATCGAGATGAGTGATGACTACGCGGTTGATACCTGTTAGAGCCTCTACCAAGCTGACCTTTAGCTCAGCCCTCAGATCCGCTCCAGCGCGCTCGAAGACATCATGTGGTGTCTCGGTAAGCGTGAAGATGATATCGCCTGGCTCCTGGTCGGGTAGTTGGTCTGCCTCTCCTGCGAGAACGATGCGCTCGCCTTGTCGCGCACCGCGGGGAATGTAGAGTTCCAGGACATTCTTGGTCTCGACAACCTTCTTGCCCTTGCACTTCTTACAGCGCTGCTTCTCGGGAATGACCTGGCCGGAACCTTGACAGTTGCCGCAAGGGACGGTTTCCTGAGTGACGAGGCCGGGACCGACCTGGCGGAGGACTTGTTTGGCGCCTGAGAAAGTTAGCATACCCGTAGACTGAAAGGTGGGGAATTGGCGTACCCCGCCCGCCACAAGAAGCACACGAGTTGGCCTTTGCGCCCTTCTTTCCGCCGCTGCCCTCGCACAAGTTGCAGATGATGTTCTTGGTGTTGGAAAACTTGGTCGTCTTGCCCTTGTACAGTTCTTCCAGGCTAACCTCGTACTCCTGCTCTACTGAATGTCCTTTCCGCGGCACGTTTCGTCCGCCGGGCATGCCTCCCATGCCGCCCATTCCTGGCATACCGCCAAATCCGCCCATGCCGCCGCCGAACATTTGCGCGAAGATGTCGTCGATGTCCGGGCCCTCGCCGGCCATGCCGCCCTTGGAGGGGTCAAAGGCAGACATGCCGTGGGTGTCGTATAGGTGTCGCTTGTCATCGTCTGAGAGGATTTCGTAGGCCTGTTTCGCGGCCTTGAAGCGGATCTCAGCCTCTGCGCGGTCGTCTTCTGCGACCTTGTCGGGGTGATGTGCTAGTGCGGCCTATTGGACGTCAGTCATGGGGTCGCCATTAGACTGCTGTTGCCCGCGGACCTTGTGGTATGCCTTCTTGATCTCAATTTTGCTCGCGCTCTTTTCGATCTCGAGGACCTCTGTTTACGTCAGCGCCACTCGCAGTATAAAGACATGGGTCTTTACCGTAAAGGTCGATTTCTTCATCCACTGGCATCGTGTTAGCAGAGGGTGGTGATGTAGTCGATGGGGAATAACTACTTTTGTGCTGCTTTTGGGTCGTGTGTTGGAGAGTAGGACCAAGACAAACTCTTAAAGAATGTACAAGAGATAAGGCGGGCGTAACAAAGTGGAAGGCGTCCTGTGCAGTGGGAGTGAAGGCAACAAACTTTGTCCAGATTTGTCCATGACTTGCCTTGCAATGCAGGCCAAATTCGTGAGGAGCGGCCCCCACTAACGTCGGGCGAATCCCTGCACGTCATTTTCACCCGCGAACTCGAGCCTCTTGCGTCGCATCAACACCGACATGTCGTTTTCACTACTTCTGCGCCCGCGGCCGTCGACGTACACATGTCGCTCATGTCTAGCCCGCCTCTCGCGGGCTTCACGGCGCTCAATCGCATCCAAAGGGAATGCGCAATCCGCACAACAGGGGAAGGGACAAGCTAGCACCGCCGTGCCAACATTTCCCGCACGGACGCGTTTTGCACCGTCGCCGACGGGCTACCTCCATCTTGGGTCGTTACGGACCGCGCTGTTCAACTACCTCGTCGCGAAACGAACGGGCGGCCAATTTCTGCTACGAATAGAAGACACAGACCAGAAGCGCACGATACCCGACGCCGAGCAGCGACTGTTCGCCGACCTGCGGTGGGCGGGACTGCAGTGGGATGAAGGTCCAGAGGTCGGAGGCCCGTGCGGACCGTACAAGCAGTCAGAGAGGAGCGCGATATACAGGGAATACGCGCATAGACTCTTAGAATCCGGGCATGCATACCGCTGCTTCTGTTCCACGGAGCGCCTGAATGCGCTGGCTGAACACAGACACAAGCTGGGTATCGCGACAGACTACGACCGCACGTGCGCTCCACCTGCCATCTCCAAAGAAGAAAGTGACGAAAGAGCATCCCAGGGCGAATCGCATACCGTACGCCTCAGGGTTCCAGACCGGTACCCAACGTACAAAGATCTCATCTATGGCACCTTCCGGCCCCTCAAGCGACGCGGCCATGTCACCGAATCCGCATACGAAGACCCGATTCTGCTCAAGTCCGACGGCCTCCCTACGTACCACCTCGCAAATGTAGTAGACGACCACCTCATGAACATCACCCATGTAATTCGAGGAAGCGAATGGATGCCCAGCACCCCCAAGCACATTGCCATGTACCAAGCATTCGGCTGGACACCCCCCGAGTTTGCCCACGTCGGCCTCCTCGTCGACGAAAACGGCAACAAGCTCAGCAAGCGCAACTTCGACACCGACATCACTGCATTCAAAGACATGGAAATCTTCCCCGAGACCCTCACCAACTTCGCCGCATTGCTAGGGTGGAGCCACAAAGAGAAGAGCGATGTCATGGACCTAAACACGTTGATCGAGAATTTCAGCCTCAAATTCACAAAAGGCAACACGACGGTAACATTTGGTAAAATGCAGTTCCTCCAACGCAAACACGCCCTCCAACGCGCGTCTATCGGCGGACCCAAACTCGAAGAAATGGTCCGCAACGTCTCCAAGCTGCTCACTTCCGAAGACAGCCCCTACCAAGACTGGCAGTCCATGATCGGCACCCCCTTCCCAGAGTCGTACATCCGCTCCATCGTCCTCGTCGACGCAGAAAACTACACAAACGCAAACGAATTCCTGTATCGCAACTCATTCTTCTTCACGCCCATCCGCCCCTTTGATAAGCAGCCGCCCATGTCAACTACATCCGATATACCCATGCGCGCACAGATGCTAGCAGACATCAAAGAGGAAGATTGGAACAAGGGAAACTTGATACAAAAGGTGCGTGAGATTATCGATGGGAGGGCTGAGGGCAAGACGGGGAGTAAAGATGTGTATCATTATTTGAGGAAAACGGTTACGGGACAAGAGCAGGGAATGAGGTTGTATGATGTGTTTACGATTCTCGGGAGGACAGAGACGCTCAAACGGTTGGGGCTGTTGATCGGCAACTAGAAGGAATGTATGATACTGCACATGTGTATAATGGAAACGCGTCTAACGATAGGATAGAGAGAGAAAAACTCATCAGCATACTTGCTATTGCTGTTGCGTTGCGACTCATGATCAGACGAGCTCATATCGATTTCATTGCAGTGTGATATCATCCCATACGCCCGCGCCGTGAACGCCTTGCTATGTCATGCTTTCCGCTCCGCCATATACACTACTGCATGTCTAAGAAGTCTCCATTTCGACCTCCTGGCTCTTGACCTCACCGTTTGCAAGGTTGAAGACGTTATCCTTGACCTTGGCCGCTAGCAGGCCCATATCCTCTTCACGCGCAATCTTGCTTCCAGCCGCACCTAGCTTGGCCAGCTGGTTCTTGCTTTCGCTGTTTGTAGCGTATCCTGCTCCGCCCTTGAAGCGCTTGCTGCTGTTGTTCTCTTGCTGCATTTTGTGGGCGAGGTCTGAGATCTGCTTTGTGCCGTAGTCGCGGTTGGAAATGAGAGGGGATGACGATAGTGTTTGTACCCAGTACTTGTTCCACAGCGCTTCTAGGAGCTTGGCGTCGAGCGAGGACTTGTAGTGTGAGACTTCGAGGGGGTAGTAGTGGCTGGCGTGTGCACCAAAGTCCTCAATCTTGCCGAGCGGGATGGTTTCAAAGCCGTCGCTCTCTGTGCCACTTGTGTTCTTGGAACCGCCGCCTGTCTTTGCCTGGTTCTCGACGTACTCTGTCGAGTATGTGCGGAAGGCGCCGATTTCGACTTTGCCTGCGGAGACGGTTCGGTCGGGGTCGATGACAATGGCGCAGAAGGGATCTTGGAACTGCTGCTGCGTCTTCTGTGTGTTGACGTCGATACCGGACAGCCAGCAGCCGTAGCCAGGATGTGAGTGGTACCAGCCGACGGCGTTTTCCATCTGTCCCTGTTCTCGTGCGCGCTGCAGGAACTCTACCATGTATTCGTTTGCCTCG
>Ga0139315_10103_pt1 | contig 9540 bp, 6 predicted proteins | sample In3P11_FD_99380 | JGI IMG/M metagenome (GOLD analysis project Ga0139315, IMG submission 99380) | reverse complement strand
AAGGTTGCGGTCCCGCTTTCGGGTGTGTAGAAGGTTACTGCAGGGCACCAGACGCCTGGAGCTGGGGGAGGAGCCATTGTGTAGCTAATCGTGGAAACTGGACTTTCGAGATGATATGCTTTCTTGGTAGGTTCCGGTGATCTAGACGGGGTGGTGGGGTGTATGCGGGGCTGTAGATTTGACGATGATGCCCAGCCAGTCTCGTTGTGAGTAAACTTGATTCCCGAAATGCAGTAGAGTATGAGAGACAGTATATATAAGACGAATTAGTCGCGAAGACGTAGGGTGTTCATGCAGCATCGGGAAGCATGCCGTGAGCCTTGAATAGCCGCCTGGACGGAACGGTCCGACTATCCGACAACCCAAGTCCATGTCTTTTGGTAAGCCTATAATCTTACCATCTTCCACTATTTTGGTAATTATACAAACCTGAACAACGTCATGTAGACAGTTACGGCCGACATCGATCAGAGGGATTTTATCGGCAATTTGATCTCTCTGTGATATCTGGCACTATCAGTCACCAAAGCTACTATCGCTGTGGATGTTGCGGCGAATGAAAGACAGTAGGTGTAGCGGGCGGTATGGTACAGATTTGATATGGAACACCCAAGATTGTGTGGTTAGCGCTCATAAGTATGAAGGAGAGAGTATCAACAATAATCAGAAACGATTGTGCAGTGGTCTAACATGAGACAAATGGCCCACAAGACCCGTAGAAACAGTACCGTACTAGCTGAGATTATAGTCAAGCTCCAGAACCTGGAGTAGATACACTACTGGGTCCAGATTCCCCCCTTAAACCACCGCCACGGAAGATCTGGAATGTTCAATCATCTCCTAGAACGATTGGCCCTCCGTCTGTCTTACGAGAGTAAATCAAGTCCAAACGCGCGGATAGTCTTGGGGAGCAAATCAACTCATTACGGGCCTTACAACCCCCCCGTGACTGCAGCTGAGGCTCTAATGCCTTTGAGGCGAACTCTTTCGCTATAAACAAATGTATATCCGAAAAAAAAAACGCGTAATTGTCTACTCGCCTAAATTCGCTCTTATTCAAACTTCATGAAACAAAACCAACGCTTAGATCTTGATACCCTCCAAGATTGGCTTTGCCTCCTCACTCTGCCACCATCCGTCCTTGCCTCCAGGGAAGCTAAACTTGTCCATACTCTCGGGCTTCATCTCAACCGAGTAACCTGGGTCCATGGGCGTAACGTAGTATCCATTCTCGATTCTTGATGGGTGGAAGAAGTGCTCGTGCAAGTGGTCAACGTACTCAAGCACTGACTTCTTCCCTGACACAACAACGTAGTCAATGGTGGAAAGATGTTGAGTGTACTCTGGCAGACCGACACCACCGGAGTGGGGTACAATAGGGATGTTGAATTTGGCAGCCATAAGGAGGACGGCAATGACTTCGTTGACACCACCGAGACGGCAGGCGTCGATTTGGCAAATGTCAATGGCTCCTGAGGCCAGGAATTGCTTGAACATGACGCGGTTTTGGCACATTTCTCCTGTTGCGACGCCGATGTTGTAGGGCTTGAGGGCCTCCCTAATGGCTTTGTGACCGAGGACTAGACGAGTCAGTATGTATTCAATGTAACATAAGTGGGATGGAGGGGAGTACACACCATCGTCAGGGCTGGTGGGCTCCTCGATGAACCACGGTTTGAACTCCTTCAACGCCTTCATGTACTCGATGGCCTCTGGTACGCTCCAGACTTGGTTCGCATCGACCATGAGCACATTGCCCTTGTCGAAGCCAATAATCTCTCGTGCGATGCTGAGGCGCTGCTTGTCTTGCGCAATGTCGCTTCCGACCTTGAGCTTGAAGTGTTTGTATCCCTTTGCCAGTGTCTCCTTGAGAAGGCCACGCATCCTGTCCTCGCCATAGCCTAACCAACCCGCAGAGGTGGTGTATGCGGGGACCGCCTGGCTGTCAAGGGCTTCTTGGAGTCGCTCTTTCTTACCAGCTTCAGATTTGGTGAGAATCTCCAGCGCCTCCTCAGGAGTGATGGCGTCGGTTATGTAGCGGAAGTCGATCAAATCGACAATCTGCTGTGGTGTCATGTCTGCTACAATACGCCATACAGGCTTGCCGAGCGACTTTGCCCACAAATCCCAGATGGCGTTTACAACGGCACCGAGAGCGAGGTGAATAACACCCTTTTCTGGTCCGATCCAGCGGAGTTGAGAGTCATTTACTAGGTGGCGCCATGTCTTTCCCCAGTTGGCAACAAGGGAGTCGAGTGTGTGGCCCTTGATGCGGTCCGCGAGATAGGCGATGGCAGTGCATACGATCTCGTTACCACGACCAATTGTGAAGGTCTAGAAAGCGTAAGCTAATGAGAATCGAATTGGAACGAAACTTGAGGCAATCTTCCATGGACAGAATACCTCATCCATGGCGTTTTGATAGAGGTTGGAAAGGAAAGCGATGTAACAAGGAATTCATCGCCCTGTGAACCATCTCTTTCACTTTTCGTATGATATCAGATGGGATATAGACTCACCATACCATGACCCTTGAACTCAGAGTCTGTATGTAAGATGCAGTAAGCTGAAGAGTAGTCTCCCGCTGCGTTCATAGCATCGGATCCAGTCTTGTCAAGAGATGTCTAGTCCGAGGAGGTCAGCTCATTGTTCAAAGTTTGATAGATTATTAAACTTGCCGGAAACCGTACATCCCTCGTTTCAGCGCCTGTGATTGTGATGACCATTGTGATGTTTTCGTTGCGTTGCTATCAACGTTCGGAACAGTCGGAATGTAGCGCCAAATACCCCGCAAAGCTTTCCGAAGTTATGATACTTTCGAAGCAAGGTCCTGGAGATGAGAAGTTGAAGGAGGATGAACAAGTCAAGACTGAAATTGATTGAGCGAAATACGTGTTGGAACACAGGATCTAGACGGTCTATTTAACTGGCAAGGCATCCGGCGCAAACCTCCACGTACTTCCACACCAAATAGTACCAACCGCCCGCAGCCCGCGCCATAGTGAGTTTAACCCCACTTGCCACTCATCATTCGTGGAAGAACTTGTCGCGCCACTTGTCTGGGGCTGGAAAACCGGGGCATCTGGCAACGTTGCCCACGGTTGCCGGCATATTATTTACCTCACACGTGAGCTTTTACAGTGCTACACCCCACGAACTACAGGAGACCCTTGCTTTGCCAGGCGGCTCCAGGTGCTTCGCACCTAGGCGAGAAGCTTAGGCTCGACCGTGCATGATAATGCGTAAGGTGCGAAGGAGAAATTAAGTGAAAAGCGGCCGTGATGGCTAGGACAAGTATGTCAAAGAAGCCCGTCCTTTACTTACTCTTACAATCTGTGTACTATCGCGGAGCTTCATCAAATACCGCGGCAAACAGGAACTTACCGGCCGCGGGGAGGCATGAGTGGATTCAAAGGAGTAGTCCAGCCCGAGGAGCATAAGTATCAACATTGACACTCCAAGTCGATCATCAATGAACACACGCCATACTAAAGCCGCACGTAACCACGGACTCAACTATCATCCGGCTTGGAATAGCGGTAAGAGTACAACAGGCCTGTGTATTAGTGGTGTGACAATTGAAAGTAAAAGGACGGACCTGGTAAGACTCTTCATCCCATCCATACACCCATTATCTACACTTCGTTCGTGATGCAAGATCCGAGGACCCTACAACGCGTCAATAGCTACCCAGAACAAAACCCCCCAGATACTCACTCGCCCGATTCTTGAGGATAGCAAAAGCCACAATGGTGGTAACCTGGAAGACAATATCGAAGATGGACCGTTCTTCGGCATCAGCGGGAGGCGACATGCTCACTTGATACCCCTCTTCTCCGTCTCGCTGTAGTAGATGACCATACGCCAGAGCTTCTTCACAAGAGACTCTGCTTCGTCATCAAGAGCAACTTCCAAGTTCTCCACCAGTGGTTGGGGTGCGCCCTTGCTCTTCAAGTGGTCCACGATAGCATCGACAAGCATCTCTTCTTGAACACCTGTGAGCTCCAGAACCTTATTTGCAGCCCACTGCTTGATGTCTTTATCGATGTTCTTCTGAGGCAAGTGCTCCCAAGCAACAGGCCATCTCCACAGACCTTCCTTGTCGTTGGGAATGTCGCGTGCCAGCTGTCGCTGTGCTTCTTCAATTTCTTCCTGTGTAAGATTGGCACGCACGGCAGCATCGAAGTTGATGGGTACAAGAGTTCGCTTCTTGGAGCCGGTTTGATCGGTGAGGTCTTCGTCCTCAAGCAAGTTTTCAACATCTGCCGCGGTTCGACGAGGAGCGGCAGTCTTTTCAAGCTTCTTGGCTGCAGCGCCAAGGGAGATCTTGAAATGTGCTGGCTCGCGGTGCTCCTCCCTGCGCATGAGCTCCTCACCTTGCTCTTCCAAGAAGGCATCGGCCTGTCCACGGGCATGGTCCTTCTGCTTCCTCTGCGCCGCCTGCTCGCGCCGCTCTTGCTCTCGATCGATGGCGTCTTCCTTGGCCTCCTGACCGCGAACTTGCTCGCGGTTGCGGATCCAACCGCTGTGATCGCGGTAGTAGAGATCGCGCCTCGAAGCTGCTTCCTGGTCATCGTCAAATTCTCGAAGTTGTTTCGCCTGTGCAGCATGAGCTTTCTCGCGTTCCGCGTCAATGTTCTTAAAGTAGTCGTTCGTGCGTTCGACAGAGGCAAAGGTACGACGTTCGGTTTGGAGCCAGCGCTGGAGCTGCTTCTTGTATGCTTCGTCAGCATCCTCCGCTCGCTTCTTCTTCCGACGGCGCTCTAATTCTGAGTCGCTGGCGGAATCATCGTCATCCTCTGGGTTGATGTAGACACCGTTGCTTATAGCACCACCATTAACGAAGTTGACTCCGCCTTGATAGTCACGAGGAAACTGGGAACCCTTGGGCCCACTGGGTGCACCTTGAACGCCCCTCTCTGCTCTAGGACCTAGCGGTACGCCATTAGCACCCCCAGGCCCAGTAGGGGCAGATGGTGGTGGCGATGCACGCCTACCACTACGCTTGCGCTCCTCGGCCTCGAGCTCTTCCTCCTTCAGGAGTCGTTCTCGATCGCGCTGGTTGGAACGGTCGCGGAAAGCGGCAATCTCTGCGGCGACAATGTCTCGCATTTCTGCCGGAATATCTGCAAGCTCATCCTCGCCGTTGGCAAGGTTGACAAACGCAACTTCCACGTCTTCACCATCTTGTGCCTGCGCATCTTGCATGGTTGTGTCACCTGCGTAGTCGACGTTGGGTGCGCTCGGCGGATGGAAGAAGCTGGCGAGAACGGAAGAAAGGGCTTCCTTTGCGCTATCTAGTCTGAACTGGACTGTAGCTTCGTCTTCGTTGCGGGTCTTGCTCCATTCCTCTGCGTACTTGATCGAGGCATCGTCAACCATGACGTGTAGTTTTGTTGTCTCCACCTCGTCCTGTCCGTCGCCTTCGGGTTCGGCTTTCGGCTTGCCGGGCTTTTGGCGCTTTGTAGGCACACGCACGTCTTTGAATATCTCAGCGGCCGTCTCCAGGCTCTGGGCATCTCCAAACTCGGCGAAGCCAAACGTCTGGGGCTTGTTGTTCGCATCGGTAGCTCTCGTCCAGCGTACGAGCTTTCCTGCCGTCTCCAGAATGCGCTCCATGCCTTGGTCGCCTCCAACGCCATCGGGAATGTTGCCAACGAAGATGGTCCTTGCGATGTCTTCGCGCGATGGGGGGTTGACGGGTTGGACTCCGTCTCTGCGATCGCCGTCTCTGTCCATGCCAAGCCCACGACGACCGGGTGGTGCTGCATTGTCCCTTCGGCCGCCTACGGGGCTGTCGACAGCGCCACTTCGTCCTCCCTGTGTTCCCAGTCGGATGACGGGCGCATTGAAGTTGAAGTTGGGCATGTTCTGGGGCGCTTGCCATCCGGACGGGAGAGCGCGCGGTGCATTCATTGCTGGCGGGCCTTGGGCGTTCGCGACACCGGGGGGAGCTGCTACACCGGGAGGAACTGCGGCGCCTGGCGGACCTGCACCATTGTTAGCACCGCCATTACCAGTCAACACAAGTGCTTACCCATTCCCGGCGGTGCCATGCCTGCCATGCCCGGTGGAGTGCCTGCGAAGCCCGGGGGGCGGTTGTAGCCCGGAGCACCTGCGCATGTTAGCAGAGTTCGCGTCGCAAGAAAACGCCCAACGTACCAGGATAGCCGTACATGTTGGATGGATGTACAGTCGCGGGACTCGATAGGGTTGTTTGAGAGCGGTACTAGATCGGATTGTCGAGGTGCCCGTCGCGTGTTGTGTGTAGTGAGAGGCAGAAGTCGCAGTTGAGATTTGGAGCTTCGAGAAACGCTCGGACCACGAACGACCTAACAACGCCGACAAATTTGGGAAACCGCGACGTGCATGGCTTCCGTCGTTCACCGTAGCCAACCCGCAATTGCCCGCCGCAAGCACGTCCAATCACTCCCGCCCATGCCAGGATCGCAGTAGGAACATTCGAAAATGGCCTCACGATCGCTGGGTGAGCGACTGCTCCGCCCTTCGACCTTTACACGCATACCGCAAGCCCCAGGACGGACGGCACCATCCTGGACATGTCAACGAGCCATATCGAACACGCCAAGACAGCTTGCGCAGTCACTGGGGAACAAAGACGACCAAGACTATGTTCCTGAGCGAGCAGCTGCAAGACCACAACCGACCCAAAACGAGACGTCACAGACAATCGACTCCATTATAAGCGGCACGACGGCAAACAGGGCGCCGTCGTATCTGCCACGGGGCACAGCGCCTACCTCGCCAGCGAACCGCGTCTTTGGGGAAGCCTTCGCGGGCACCAAGAGCAGACGGCCTGCCCACAAGCCAGGCCTAAATTTCGACGATATGGCACTGTCCGACGACATGGCCAACCCAAGTTTTGCCAACAAACCTTCCGGTGCAGCTTCGCTCGCCGTACAACAGGAAGAGACATTTTCTCAGTTCCCACGCTTGAATCCCACATACGGACGTACTGTAGATTTGGATGTCAGCCGTGGACGTGATATTGTGAGGGGCATTGGTATGCTGGGAAGTTTGATGGCGAGGAACAGAGTCAGAAGTGATTTCAACAAACAGAGGTTCCACGAGAGAGGCGGACTGAAGAGGAAGCGATTGGCGTCTGAGAGGTGGAGGGCAAGGTTCAAGAAGGGCTTCCGGGAAGTGACTGCTCGGGTGACAGAACTGACGAGGAAGGGATGGTAAACGTATGTGACGCTGATTTCATGCTTCGGAAAGGCGGGGATATCAACCATGTATGAATCCGATGTGTACATATTGTACTATAACTACATCGGCATAATAAGCACTGAATGCTTACAGAACTGATAGCTTGTCGAGATGTCATGTCCATGTCGGCAGCATATGTTAATCTCGACATGGACGTGGTACTTGCGCCTACTTTGGTCGTGAGGGTGAAGCTTAGACTGCGGAGCTGGACCGGGAGTCTCTTGCCGCGGATGGGCACAGGCCAGGGACCTCGATTCGCGTACTCAACATTGTCCAAGTTGACACATGCACCTCGACCGTCGCAGCTGCCTCACGCGCAGCACCCAAGTATACATGCGCTTGGTAAACCATTGTCTTCTCCTTGTATAAACTTCGCCATGATCTCCAAACGGCAGCCGTCGTCATGGCTTCCTACCGTCGCGTTACTTTCCTTCTTGACATGCCTTGCAGCAGCATTGAGCGGCCAGGAGCCCATGAAGAGCGTGGAGGAAGCACGAGGATACAATCCCGGGGAGATAATACCAGTCAGCTGTTTGAACCGAACCATGTACGTGTCCACATACGAATAAGCAAACTGCAAGTGCAATTGCTAACCTCCATGTCAGAGAAACTGGTGAACATGTGCGTCTACCACCCTCACACTCCAACCTCTATCCCGCAGCTACTAACGCATGCATGTCTAGATCACAGACGCAGCCGGCCACCTCCAGTACATACCCTTTCCGACCTGCAACGAAACAGGCCAGCCCCTCCACCTAAACTTCGGCATCGAAAAAGACGTAAACTGCACCATAGACTTTGTGACGGACGAATTCTTCCACCTCCTCGAGTTCTACATCCACAACGATGCGCCCCTATCCTGTCGCATCCCCTCGAAACCCTTGCCGCCCTCCGTCATGGAAACAGAGTACCGCGTAAGCGACGACAGCACACAGGAGGGTGCACTAGGAACTCAGAGCACAATGTACACACCCCTGATTATAGCGCTGGCGGGGACACTGCAGTTGAGCCACTTGCATGTGGGAAACTATTTGAACCTGCTAGTCCATGCGGGGCCCAAGAGTGTGGCGCCGGGAACCGTGGATGCTGCGACTGCGTATTCTGTGTCGAGCCACACAAGGAATACCAAGATTACCATTGGGGATTCGTTGAGTTTGGCGTTTAGCGTGAGGTGGTATCCCAGCACTACGCTGCCTCCGGGCTGGAGTGGATATGGCGGACACATCTATACTAGTACCCTGGTGTACTGCTTCTTGAGTGCTGTGGCGAGTGCGGCCGTGTGCGTCGTTTACTTCCGTGGTGTTGAGTTGCCCAGGCGGCTGAAGAGGTATGCTACGGATAGGATGAATGGCGGTGGAAGAGGATTTGGGAACGGAGGCAGTGGCTATGGGTTGCCTGTAGCCAACGGGCGAGGAGGTGGTATGGGGAGTGGCTACGGATTAGGCGGCTATGGATATGGAGGCGGAGGCAAGAGAGTCGATTGAACTTAAGCATCACATGGATACAAGGTATTCAGACGCGAATTATACTTCAATGTGTCCATTGATATTTCATGATATCAGTACTATCTATGTATCCTTCGGGTGCTTGCTGAGTATCTATCCTCCAGTCATCAAATCATTCAGCCACTACAGCCTCTCCTTCATATCATCAGCCGCTTACAAACTAGCCTTCTTCTTGAAAGCGTTGATGAGACCGCTTGTGCTAGCATCGTGAGAAGTAGACTCCTTGTCGTCGTCAAGCTCAGACTGGATCTTCTTGGCCAGCGACTTGCCGAGCTCAACACCCCACTGGTCGAAACTGTTGATGTTCCAGATAGCGCCCTCAGTGAAGGTGAGGTGCTCGTAGTAGACGATCAAGGCACCAAGAGTGGCAGGTGTAATCTTGTCGGCCAAAATGGACGTAGTGGGTCGGTTGCCCAAGAAGGTCTTGTGAGCGACAAGCTTCTCGGGCGCACCCTCAGCCTTGACCTCATCAGGCGTCTTTCCGACCATGAGTGCCTCAGCTTGGGCGAAGAAGTTTGATGCAAGCATCTTCTGGTGAGTGTTGTTCTCGACAGGGTTGTGGCTCTGGGCGGCGAGGATGAAGTCGGTAGGGATAAGCTTGGTGCCCTGGTGGAGAAGCTGGTAGAACGAGTGCTGAGCGTTGGTGGCTGGCTCACCGAACAGAATGGGTCCGGTTGTGTACTTGACGTAGTCGCCGCTGCGGGTGATGGCCTTTCCGTTTGACTCCATAGACAGTTGCTGGAGGTAGGCTGGGAACCTGTGCATGTACTGGTCGAAGCTGGGCAATGTTAGCCTAAGCGCATCT
>Ga0139315_10102_pt1 | contig 9548 bp, 9 predicted proteins | sample In3P11_FD_99380 | JGI IMG/M metagenome (GOLD analysis project Ga0139315, IMG submission 99380) | reverse complement strand
TGAGTGGCGATGTGGAAACTCAGGGCACGTTACCAAGCTGCGCTAGGTTAATGGCCACTATCCCCGAAACCCCGCAGGGCAACAATCCGCCTTCCCAATTGTGTTTTGTGCACAAACAAACCCAAGCTTCAGATCTCCTTGTCGAGTTTCTGCATCTCCTTAGGAGCTTGTCTTCGATTGCCATACAGCAATGCCAAACGAACTCAAGATTCGCGAGCAGCTAAAAATAGTTAGGCCCAAAACCTGGCCTTTTGACAGGGTCAAGCGCAGTCCCACCTCAGTCCTTCGCACTCGTCTCATGCCTCCTCGCCCGATGCCTACCTATAACAACACCACCACCGCAGTAAGATAACATGGACAAAGCCAGTTGGATACTGGCACAAAAACTCCCAGGTTCGTTACGTCAACAAACACTGAACAACGATGTCCGCCGCACTACCCTTCAATATCGTGCCCGCGGTCGACAATCCAGGAAAGAAAAGGATAACCGCCAGCTCTATCTCCACCCATGAAAAGAGAAAGCCCTGGCCAAATTCCTGGCGCGCCAAGATCCCCTTGGACGCTCTGTTCGAGTAGGGTACATACGTTCTATAGCCTTTGGCATTGCCTGTCAGCGAGAACCAGGCAACAGGCCAGATAATCCTCCGTACAAAGGCTGGCCGCAGGCCTTCTATAAACGCCATCCCGAACTTATCGCAAGCAAACAGCAAGCGCTGGACTGGAGAAGATTCGACATATATAACAAGGCTGTACACTGGTTCGAGGTGATTGGGCTAGTGCTGCAAGCGTTCGGACATATGTCCGTGTAATGTGTGGAATTTTGATGAGACCGGCACTCTCGTCTCGATGCCGAACACAGTGAAAGCCGTTGTCAGCAAGAACAATGAGCGAGCCCGAAGAGACGCGCGTATAAAACGCACGAACATTACAGCTATAGAATGTGTAAGTGCTGACGGTAGGTATCTGAATCCGATGATAATTTGGCCTGCGTCGACGCACAGAGCAAATTGGACGACACATGATACTCCTGGTTGGTATTATGCGTTGTCCGATAAGGGTTACACCGACTTCTACACCGGTTTGCAGTGGCTCAAGAGTACTTTCGATCCTGAAAAAAAAAGAGCTTGCTAACGGAAAACCACGCGTACTAATCAGAGATGGCTTCGGGACGCATGAATCGCTCGAAATCCTCGAGTATTGTTTCGATAACAATATCATCCTCTGCCGAATACCCTCCCACACATCGCACAAGCTCCAGCCCTGTGACGTTTCAGTGTTCAGCTCTTTGAAGACAGCCTTTCGTGAGCAGGCTGAGCGCTTGGAGCGAGGTTGTGTCGGAACAATCGGTAAAGAGCATTTCACCTGTCTCTACAGCCCTGCAAGAACGAAGGCGTTCACAGCTCGCAACCTACGAGCTGGATGGTCCGAGGCCGGTTTGTAATCCTTCAACCCGGACAAGGTACTGAATGACGTGCCGAAACCTCTGCGTGGATTAACAGCTCCGGGACCCGATGTGACAAACGTGCCCTCTTGTATGCACGATGAGGTACCGATGACGCCTGTTACGCCAGTATCAGCAGAAGCTGTCATGTCTCTCTCAAGCGCGATCAAGCAGGTCCCCAATGACGAAGCAAATAGACAGTACAAAGACAAACTGCAACAGAAGCTCATCAACGCCGCCCAATTATGCTTCGCGGAACGTGCCATTCTGCAGGGGCAAAACGAATTCTCGGCCCAGATCAATAACGAGGGCAAAAAGCGCCGATCCACAAAGTCCAATAAAGTGGGAAGGGCAAAGGTTATGGCCTGGGAGGACATAGCTAAGGCAACAACAGAGCTTGCTGCTAAAAAGAAGGCGAAAGAGAACAAGAAGGTTGAGAGAAAAAAGAAGAAGGCGCAAACGGAAGCTCGAAAAGCCGAGCAAGAAGCTAAGAAGGCTGAGAAAAAGGCTAGGAAAGGCGCTGGTAAGAGTACGCGTGGGCGGAAGCGCAAGGCATGTCCGGCAGCAGCAGAAGAGGCGTCCGAGCCAAGCGCTAAGTCGCCGCGAATGGGCGAGATGTCGGATTCTGTGTTCCCTCAGATGGACTGACTGAGCGATGAACAGCGGATCGCACCAGTGGCGCGAACGATCTGATTTAGCAGCAAGATGAATGGGACTTGGGTGGCTGTTTCGTTGTTTATTATCAATTCGTCATTGCAGGAGTGGATACTAGTTTTACAGATACAATGAATTTTTGTCATTCCAACCATGCTCATTACCACCAATTGATCCACTCTTTCGGCCTTCGTGATGGACTGACCAGAAAGTGGGAGACCTTGTATTTAAGTCACGTGTTATGCCTGCAACCTCTGCTAGCGTCATTGGACAATGCCAAGCTACTGATAGGGGAACGTTTTACTGAGGCTGTGCGGCGACCGTTGCGCGCCAGCACGGAGGTCAGTAGTGACCGCCACCACAACGTGCGTTATTCTTCCGAAACACAAGTGCGACTCCTGAGCGCAATCGGCTCTGTACGCCTTATTCCAACCACCTCTCCTCCAGCTTGCTGGACTTTCAACACAGCGACAACGAAACAACGCCCCAATGTAGGTTATCCTCCAAAGGTGAAGTACCGTTTACTTCATACAGCAATTTCACTGACTCTTTGCAGCTATCAGCCTGCGGCAAATCGCCGCCGGCCACTGTGGTCAATATAGAGTCTCTCCAACGACCAGCTGGCCTCTGACTCCTGATTGTAGAATTTCAACACGTTGACGCCTTCCACACCATCGTCGAACCTACCACCGTCCTTTGCACAGCGCGCTACCGGCTCTACACTGCGTGTATACTAGATATACACCAATCTGCTGCTGGAGTGGGCAACACTACGCAGCTTAGAGCCCTACCGTTAAGATGGCATCCACCAACGACCCGAAGCGAGTCGTTCTTCGTTTCACGTTAAACACGAGCTTGAGGAAGCGGCCATAAATGAACGATTCTTCGCGCTGTACGGCCCTGAGCCCCCGAATAACGATTTCTATTCTCACTTAATGGCCCCCAACGAATCTTCTCAGATGCATATCGTTCTGGATTTCAATTGTAAATTACACCCAACCATCGACAACAGCAAGATAGCATACGAAGTCTTCAAAGTAAAAAGGAAGGACGATTTGTATGTAGCCCTATCTCTCCAGGAGGTTCAAACTAAGTAATGAATTAGCGAATTCGAGAAGCTTAACGATACTGCATGCAAATATGCTCGCATGCGCTGCGAGGGGATCAAATGGTGCACCAACCGGTCTCAATCTGAGGAATTGGATAGCGTCCGTGCATTACAAATAGGACATTCTCCCTGTACGTTCGTATCTTGAGCATCAAGTGGCATCGTATCTTGAGCATCAAGTGGCAAAGGCAAGTCCCTCAGCTATCCACTTGCAGGCATACAGAGTTGTTGGTTCGGGCGGGCTCGCGCTGCTGCACATCGCAGATAGTCACCCCTTACTTGGTGTTGAGGAGTGCGGCGACAATTGGCATATGTTGTAACCTGAATATCGCACATATTGATCTGCGTAGATCTCGAGTAGATTAGGATAAAGAAATATTTGGTTGAGCGACGCTGTGAGAGAGGCAAGCTGAAGGGACAGGCGCTGCGGGCTACGGGCTGCGAGGGCTGACGTGTTATCCGGCCATTGACAATCCGCATTCAGACCATCAGCCACAGGTATACTAGCCACATGATGCCTGAGGCCGAAGGTATCTGGCAAGGGAGAAGAGGAAACGCAGTCCAGTGTTGACCACGAGCCTACATGTGGCACAATTTGACTGGGTGGGAACTCGCAGATCGGAAGCAGTCTCCGCTCGCTGCCTTTGATGACCACTTGCGAAATTTACAAGTCTATCACCAAGAGACCGTGAACCTAGTCTTGGTCTGGTTGTTAACTTAGTTTGTCAGCTTCTCTTTACGCATTATCCATGGCGGAGGACATCTTGCGCGGATCAGAAGGAGCCAAACCAAGAACCAAGCCACGAGCGGACTGGTTAAGGAGCTTTGGTGTAAGACACGTGGTTCAGAGCTTCACAGAGCTCTGATTGGGTCGGACAGGCGGAATTCGTTTCGGGCTAACGAACCCTTGATTGAGAGGTACCGATAAGCGTGGCAACACTGCATGAATTGAGCCGCGCCAGTCGCCACAAGGCTGGTAAGAACTTCTCAGCCTGATAATAAGGCTCTATGGTTGATCTGTCATTACGTGTAGTCACCGAAAATGATGGAAATTCCACGGTGGATCTTTGACAGACGTGTTCAAGAATCAGGTGAAAAACTGAGCTACCTGTAGACTAGGTCAGGGAGCGGGGACATAGGTGATATTCAAGTTTGGAGGTGTGCTGGTGTTCCAGGACAGCCAAACTACACTACTCAGTAGGACTAAAGGCAGTGTAGACGCAAATGCGACTGTAAGACTGCTTGCATGACAAAGTACTTGGGACAGATGTTATACGTCCTCGCTTACTCATATCAACATCGGGTGTTGCTGTCTGCGAGCGCATTAGGCAACAATTGAAAACATTTGAGAACGCCCTACCGTTCCTTGCTTTAAGATTTCCTGGATGCATTCGCACTTCAATTGCAAATCGTCAAATTGCTGACCTTATAGTGCATCGGAGGCAGTATTGAAGCACAATTGCACCATCATCCGCCTAAGCATTCTATCGTCTTTGGTGGATTCCCTTTTCTCTGCATGGTCATCTTTCGGGTATGTGCTCGGATGGGATCTGTTCATGACCAATACTTCATGTCTGTTGATACTGATAACATCCATCACTCCTGCACATCTCTCTGGAGACCACAGCAGTTGGACTTGCTTATGTTCTGATTAGCCTGCGGCGCAATACAAAACTAGTATCACACCCGGTTTTCAAACCCTGAGTGACTGCCAGAAAGGCTCATGTGCTCTAAGCTTTACAGCTTGATGTCACCGCGTCCTCATCCTCTTCATCCTGTGCAGCCTCGCTGAGCAGCGTGTTCGTATCGAGTATGGGAGCATCGCTAGCTCGTGCCTGTTACTGTTTGAGTCTCCTATCATATCTTCGATCTCCTGCAATGTTGGGGACCCGGTAAATTTTGATGCGTTGTCGCCTGTCAAATTGTCGCCGTAGACCATAGTCGCAAAGTCCACGGAGTCCGCAGAACTATAAGGCTCGAGCAGAACGATAACAAGCCGGCTACTACCCGAGGCGAGGAACTTGCTATTTTCGAGAGCATGGCCTCGGATGTTCTATTCAGCTGCTAATACTTTATATTCTTTTCTTTCTTTTCGTCTTTAAAACTCCTTTACTTCTTACTCTTTCCTCTAAATAAAGTATTCACTTTCTCTTCTCTCTACTTATCCCAATTCCTTGTAATTTTAACCTAGCTCTATTCTTGTACTTGTTAATTTAAGTATAACACTTTCCTCTTTTAATCAAATATCTACTACTCTAATACCTACCTAATACTCTAGAAGAGTTCTATAGAGTAGTATTACTTCTTTTAAGCTATATTTAAAAGGTCTTCCTTTACACTTTTGATACTTAAAATCTAATCAGAGACTAAACCTGCTTATATTCTATTCTATATCTTATTTACTATCATCTTATCTACTTGTTATTATACTCTAAATAATAATCTTTTAACGTACCCTTATAAATTTTACTCTTATACTCTCTCCTTTAGCTAAACCTAAAGATATTTTATATCCTCTTAAGATTGATATATTTATCCTTTTTATATCTTTTAGTCTTCTACCTATCTGAGTTGAAGACTATGCTCCTATATATCTCTCTTCAACTCTAATTATCTTTTGCCGTTCTATTTTCCCACTCTCTCCGAACTATTTCACCTCGCCCTTTACTTGCTCTTCTCCACCTTCCATCAAACCATCGCTGAATCCTAATGCTTGACCCTGGCACCTTACTATAGTCTTCCTGCTCACCCACTAGCACTTCTCCACTAATTCTCTCCGAAATCACTTCCGCAACCCTCTCGACCTCCTCCCTCATCATGCTCTCCACCTGCGCCTCGTCGTCCCCTTCTCTCCCTGACACCTCGATCACCACATTCTCTAGTTCTCGAAACGCTAATATCTCTCCTAGCATCCTCTTCACCTCCCTTTGTGTTGTCCACGGCCCTATGAACACGCTCAGGTTTTTCATCCACCACCGTGCTTCCTCCTGTCTTGCCAGCCACTCCAGCGACTGTATCTCCACTCTGAACCAATTCTTACTGTAGTACATCTCCCAACTCTCTTGACCCATCACCGCGTCCTCTTTTGCCTGCCGCAGGATGTCTATTCCTCCGAGCATGTGATCATCCGCCTCGTCGTCTATCACGAAGATCCAACGCTTCGTCGTCAACGCATCCTGCAGCATCGCCGACCGCTTCCTCGCAGGCAGAGAAGTGAACCCTTTCACGGATAGCCCTTCCAGTCTTTGCATGACTCTTTCCAACTCTCCAGGACCCCTCCTTGCAACCTGCAATTTTCTCTCCTGCCCGCCGCCTTCCACCGCTTTCGCCCGGTCATCGCAAAGGTCAAAGCCTTCATCAAGGTTCTCAGGGCGCATCATGAGTTATCTCTCCAGGTTCGGTTATGCTTTGTGAGTTCTCGGGACTTCGTTGCCTCGCCTCGTTCACGGCAAAGTAAACCCCTACCTCACTTTCAACGTCACTACAGCTCGTGCAGATTCAGCTGATGCACGACTGCGTCACCCGCATGCAGCCCGTACGACGCAATCGCACGTAAGGCGACAGTACCTCCACCCACGCCGCCTCGACGGAGCAGTTACACCGCATGCTACTATCTCGTTGATTTCCTTGTTCCCCTCCAACCCGAGCACTTCTCCCTCCGTACGTACAAGATACACCCGTCTCTAGAGGAGAAAGGAGAGAGCAGTGACCGGCACCGCAATATCTATGGAGCATCTTTCGACACTCGTCAACTTCTATAGACTTCCCTTGCTATGATCCACATCACTCGGTCCGCTACTACGACCAGGTTGCTCGCTTGCTCTCCAAACACTGTTGCGCCTTCCCCCAGCCAGAGCATGTATTTTCCCTCCTCTCGGACCGCTTGAAGCCCTCCTTCCAACCCGCGGAGCACTCTCTCCTCCCACTCCGGTCGACACAGTACCAACCAGCTAAGCGGCAGCGCGATGTCCTTGTACCTACACTCGCCCTGCCCTTGCCCTTGACACACCACCTGCATGTTATCACACTTGTAGCACGCCCCGTACCTCGCCAGCCAGCCCTCCCTAATCTTCCGCCCCTGCTCTTGCGCTCTCCTCTTCGCCTGGATGGAGCGCCACTTGTTGACCGACTTGCATTCGTCTAGCGTGTGCTCCGCCTCTTGCCTACTCACCTTGTCTGCGAACCGGCATATCACGCAGCTGCCACGTAGTAGTTCTAGCCCCTGGACGAAGCGTGCAAGTTCTGCGGCCGATTGCCGGTTGTATTCCCTTACCAACTTGTTCCCTAGCTCGCCTTCTTCCCCCCGATACTCCTCCTCCTCCTCACTCTCTCCCGGCTCACCGCCCTGCAGGACGCCCAACACCTTACACCTGTCGCACGCCGTAACCTCGCTCCTGCAACCCTGCGCCTGTCTGTCCAGAAACTTGCCTAGGGGCAACATCCTGCACCTCGGGTCATCCAAGAGCCGCTGCATCGCCTTCGTGTTCTCCGGCAGTATCTCTCCCCCTTCTTCTTTGTAACCCGGCCGCCAACGAGGCGGGAGGAAGACGACACACAGTCCGCCTTGCCCGTCTCTACCCACCCTCCCCACGTCCTGGGCGTAGTCGATCGCGCCCCCGCTTGGTTCGCCGACGTGGAAGGCCACTCGTACGTGAGGGTAGTCTACCCCAGCCAGAGCGCTCGTCGCGACGAGTACCCGAGTCTCTCCCTCGATCCACCGCGCCAGCACTGCGGCCTTCTCCTCTATCGTCCCCGCGTCAGAGTAGTACCTGGCACAGCCCAGCTCTTGCGCGAGGACGTTGCGGCCTGCGACCTCATCCGCACGTACACGAGGACACATGTTCGATCTCTCTCTCGCGTGAACCAGCTTTGCCTGAGCGTCGCTTGGATGTGCACCGCCACACGCAACTCGAAGCTACCGGCATTGGCGGACGAGGGCAGCTTGACGACGTGGTACTCCAGCTCCGTTCGCATGGTCAGGGAGCGCACGTAGAGCGGACGCTGCAGGAGCAGGGCCTTCTCGAACGCATCTTCCATCCGTGGCGGCAGCGTAGCCGTGAGCAGGACGAACTGGCAGTGCAGCATCCTCAGCTGCTTGACCTCACTCATCCTCCGCCTGTAGCCCTCCGCCGTGCACACCAAATGACTCTCGTCTATCGCCAACCTTGCCAACTCGCGCGAGACGTCCAGCTGGTTGAGGTAAGTGAGGAAAGAAGCCTGGACGGCTTGATCGAGGGAGACCACCAGCAGCGGACAGCCGGTTCCTGGAAGCCCGTCCGCGCTCCAGACGGTGCAGTCGACGCCGAGCTGCTTGCACTTGCGTATCGTGTCTTGCTTGAGAGCGACGAGCGGGACGATGAGGACGGTGGTGCCGGCGCCTGGAAGTCTGGCCGGTAGCTGGTACAGTAGGCTCTTTCCCTCTCCCGTCCCGAGCACGGCCACGACCTGGAGCCTGTTGTCGATGATCGCCTGCACCGCTTCCTTCTGTTTACCCTGGTAGACGGCCCTGGGACCGTGCATCTGCTTCAGCACGGAAGAGGCCTGCTCCATCGTCCACCGTCTCCTGCATCCCTGGCGAGCTCTCCTGAAGGCCAGCCGTTTGGCCAGCGACTGTCTGTGGAGCCAAAGGACTCTTGCCTGGTGTGCTTGCCAGGTGCCGTGCTAGAAGACGGCTCGATCGGCGACTTCGCTGGCGTCTTTGCAGGCGTCTTCGTAGGCGTCTTCGCAGACTCCCTGCAGAGAGCGTGCCACATCTGGCTCGTCCTGAGGTACTCCTGTAACCCCGCATCGGTCAAGCCTTCTCTGAAGTTCACCGTACCGCCGTAGTTGGCGTTGCCCGTCCGAGGGTTGTGAGAGGCCTACCAGCGCATGGCTTCCGGCATGCCACCTCCCGACTCCGCCGTCTCGCCCTCTCTCTCTCCGCCCGCAAACCCATCGGCGGCGAGGTCCAAGTCGTGCTGGTAGCTCTGGCCGGAGAGCTTCTTGATGGCGATGACCACGGCGATCTGCCTCCACGCTTGCACGTTGACCCTGACCCCTATCGCTTGGGTGGTCCTGCTGAGGAAGACTCTGGTCATCTTGTCCTCCGACCAGACCTCCTTCCCGTCATGCCAGAGGTATTCGCTGATGTTCTCCGAGGAAGTCGTCTCCTTGGCCAGCCATGCCCTGAAGGGTAGGACGAGCACGAGGTACTGTAGTAACAACACAGCCACCTCGGGCAGCAAGACTCGAAGGGGATATCTAGAAGCGTGGACGATGTTAAGCGAGGTTACGGCGTGCGACAGGTGTAAGGTGTTGGGCGTCCTGCAGGGCGGTGAGCCGGGAGAGAGTGAGGAGGAGGAGGAG
>Ga0139315_10101_pt1 | contig 9565 bp, 10 predicted proteins | sample In3P11_FD_99380 | JGI IMG/M metagenome (GOLD analysis project Ga0139315, IMG submission 99380) | reverse complement strand
TGACTGAGACAGAGGTTGGGACAAATGGTACCGAGACAAGTCCATTTGCGTCAATACCCTCCGATATGCCTCACGATGAACCACCAACAGGACCAACAGTCACAAGGATCCAATTACGACATCCAAGTGGTCGGATTGTAAGGCGGTTCGAAGTGTCGGATCCTGTACAGCGGATTTTCGAGTACCTCAAGGCCTCACCGATTGAAGGAAAGGAGGGCGCAGAGTTTGAGCTAGTGTCGATGGGGAAGAACTTGATGGAACAACGTGACCAAACGATTGAACAAGCTGGACTAAAGAATGCGAGTGTCATGGTCGAATTCCTAGACTCGTAAGGCAAAATCGAACGCGGAGCATAGCCTTGAGAGATGGGATCTTGGTATGGGCATAGCAGCGGAGTTACAGATACGGTCTGCGGTCTTGGTTGTCCCCCTTTTTAATGGTCATCTGACATCGACACGACATACCCCATGTGATATGTGAGGATGATAGAACGCAAAAAGACGAATGCTAGATAGATGTTACTTGTTCCTTGGTTCCCTTCTAGAAAACCTCTAGGCACCATGGCACACTTCTTGTACAGAAAGAAGTTAACGATAAATGGATTGAAATGATGAGACAATGAAAAATGACATCCAGTGTCATATTACAGTAATTCCAGCAAGATAATTCTTGATGAGATGGCTGTTTCGTCCGTGCATCTTCACCTGAAAGTGAATTAATCTAAGTGTGACAGGATGAGAGAACGGGAGAATGGGAGAACGAGGTAGGATGCAATCTTGAACATATTTTCATTTTTCATGACAACGTTTTGTGGTATGAAATGGTGGTTACGTGGAGATGTCGAGCTCACGACGTTCAACGGTATCCCGTCAACCTCGATTCTGCTGAATAGTATATCACCTCTCGTCTCTGCCTCTACTGAGTCAGAAGAAACTCCTGATATAGAGCTATATTCTGAGCAGCATGTATAGACTCCATCCACATCATGTGCAACTCTTGACTGTCCGAAGATGCCATAATAGTCACATCGTATTGTGTTCGTACTCCGCAAATGCAACTTCAATAAAATCGCTTATCGCACAATACCCTCGAATCGAGTCTTGAACCATTTGATGGTATCTTGCTTGCTAACTTTGTGGGATCGGCCGACGGGCTTCTGGGCTCGTCTTCGTCGGGCAACTCGGGCACCTGGTCTTGTCCTGTACACATATTGTCAGCATCGTTTCTTTACAATTGCCTCCGCTCTTGTTCAAGTCCTCATATTCAGCAACCTTTTGACCCTGGGCTTGAACGACAAACGTTGTCAAATGTGGATGATGTAGGTGAGTCTTACATGCAAGCATAGAAATCCATTCCGTAGATACCAATGGCTGGGTCGTACTTGATTCCCAAATCGATGTGTTCGGAAATACCGAAACCGAAGTTGCCAGTCTCGGAGAAGTTCTTCGCTCGTAGTTCATATTCCTTGACCTTAAGACCTCGCTCGATGATTTCTTCGGCCTTAGGTCCTCGGACCGTAACGTGTACGGCAATCTTTTCGTTACGTCGAATACCGAAAGATCGGACTGTGTATCGGGCCTTGCCTGTAGACGACTGTTAGTGGCTGTGCGCATGAATTGTGATTGTGCGCGTAGAATGTTTCTCTAAGGGTTTGACGGATTTTCGGAGATAGGTTGACGTACTGTAGACGGGAGTTTGACCAGACAGTTGTTCCAACACCTTTGCAGCTCGAGTAAGACGATCACCAGACTCGCCGACAGAAATGTTCAAGACGAGCTTGTCAATTCGGAGTTCCCTCATAGGGTTTGAGCTCTTGTCGTTGCCTTCCGCCATTGTGATTAATGTGCGGTGTTAACGATTGCGACAGAGTTTGATATCGAAGAGAGGAAATGTGGTGAAGTCGTCGTGGGTTGATGATTTGCCAATGTGGTTTGGACGATTTTCAGAAATGGCACTTGTGGATGCTTGGCACAAAGCGCAGGAAAAGTAAGCTAGTACATTTTAGGAAATTTTGAGGTTTGCGGGCGTGACTGCAGAAAGTACCTCGCGAGTTTTGAAGGCTGCATACCATGATACTTATTGTTGCAGGTCTGTTGAGAGGTCCAAATTGCTTGTTCGAGCCTACTAGAGACTCCATTGTCATCTTGTAGCCATCGGCTTGCACTGTAGAAAAGCTGCGGCTTGTATACAACATTATTTTTGTACACCGATCAAAGTCGCCTTTGAGCGCAAAGCAGCAAGCATGGCGAACAAACAGGGAAAGATGGTAAGCACACCGGAGCTCGAGAAGAATAATACTAATAGCTGTGTAGCAAAACTTGATCAACTACCGCATGCGCATTACTCTCAATGACGGACGACAAATGACAGGTCAAATGCTGGCATTTGATAAACACATGAATCTCGTTCTTGCCGACACAGAAGAGTTTCGAAAAGTACGAAGCAGAGCAAAGTCTGGTGCTCCTCCTGCACCTGGCTCAGCAGCGGCGACTATCACTGATCAGGAGGAAAAGCGAACACTAGGGCTGGTCATTTTGAGAGGGACGAATATTGTATCGTGTTCTGTCGAAGGACCACCACCGTCAGATCCGTCAGCACGTCTCGGCGCAAGTGCTCCTGGTGGGGCTCCGGTTGCGCTACAAGCTGGTCAAGGTATCAGCAGACCAGCTGGACGAGGTTTGCCTGTTGGACTCGGAGGACCAATTGCTGGTATTGGTGGACCACCCCCTGGTGGCTTTGGATTTCCGCCTGCTGGTGCGCCGCCGCCTGGATTTGGGAGAGCGGCGCCTCCTGGGGGGGTAAGTGACACCTTTGAAGTTGTGCTTTGATACACGCTAATCAGGATTATAGACCACCTGCTGGCTTCCCTGGCCAAGCTCCACCGTTCCAACCACCACCAGGATTTGGTCGTGGTGCTCCTCCTCCAGGATTCGGTGGGAGATGATGGACAACACTCTAAAGCTCGAATTGAATCTATCAAACACATACAAGGCGACGGACCCAGCAAATTCCGCGTAAAGCCTTGTCAAGCGAAGGAGATTCTGCAATTTGATTCAGTACACCAAGCTGAGCAGAGCCGGAATCACGTGACATATCGACAAAGGAAGGTTTGTGTGTTGCGACCTCAGTCCGCATTCAAGCCTCGAAGGCTCTACAGTGAGTAATAAGGAGAACAGAGAGGAGGAACCCAGAATGTCCATGACTGGACTAAGAGAGCTGGGGCGAAGGGGATATTCTCATTTCGTGCGCTAGAGCTGCTATCAGTATCAGGAGAGAGTGGGACAGACACCGTCAAGATTCTGCGGAATATCCATCGAACCAGAGTAAAAGTCCAGCGTAGCAAGCGACGACGAAATCAAACAGGAATGCCATGTTCTATGGCTGCTTAAACACATTCTACAGTTTCCGTTTTTCGTAATTGAGGGACCACGTGACATGTGTTCAGGGTTGCGCCGAAGTGTGGAGGTCGCTGACCCCGGGCCTCGAAACGCAGCTTCAACTTGAGTCAGCAATAGACCTATTCGCACACTTACTGTCGCTCATTACACAGTCGCAGCTCTCCCTTTCACACCCTCTCGTGTACGTCTTCGCACCGACTGAAAGTATGGCGGCAGCAATCAAGGCCGTGAATGCGAAGATTCGCTCCAACAAGGTGTTGGATTACTTTTGCTCGACACGTGAGTTTACCCGACGGACGACAACAATCGTGCACAAGAGTTGAGGGCGCAGCACTCTACATGTCCAAGAACACAGCTTGTAATGGTGTGGACGGGTTAGTGAACAAGCAAAAATGGAAGCTGACCTCTCCTCGAAACAGATTTCTGGGGACCGGCCTCGAATTTCGGTATTCCTCTAGCAGCCATTATGGACACTCAGAAAGACCCTCAGATGTGAGTCAAACTTACTTCAAGTCAATTATCTTGCAATGCGCATTCTAGCACCAACACCAACAATTCCGATCATCCCTGCATCCCTCCAACGATGTCCGAACCGTCACTAACCAACGTATTTGTAGTATTTCCGGCACAACTACAGCAGCTTTAATGTTCTACTCCGCCACATTCATGCGATACGCCATGGCTGTGACACCAGCGAACTACCTCCTATTCGCCTGCCATTTCGTTAACGCTGGAGGTCAAGCCACACAATTTTACAGATGGTACGATTACTGGTATATGGGTGGACAAGCAAAATGGAACCAAATCAAAGCTGAGACAAAAGCGAATGTGCCTTCTCTTGATCAGGCTAAGGATAAGATGCAGCAGGTTACCCAAGATATCAAGGACAAGACTGTGGGTAGATGAACATAGGGGTATATGAATTGATTGAGGTTGGTTGGTATGATGTACAGCTGTGCAAAGTGTCGAGGAGTCTGAGCTATTACACTTTTTGATATGCTGGTGGATGCAGCGTCTTCTTTGGGAAATGGCGTGGCGCTGTTTGTATATTGAATCGAAATGACATATTCAATATAAGCACATTGCGTTCAACTAATCTGTTTGAGCAGCTATATCAGCTTTCTGTCTCAACCTACCATACCACATCCGACTCGTCGAGGTCAAATCCAGCATCCCCTCAAAGCTGTACTGCAAACCTGCTTCAGAAGGCTTCTCTCAAAGAGCTGACCAGAATAACCAGATCCTGAGCACCCACCACCTGTGTCCGTCTCAAATGATCAAAGTTCCGAGAACCACCATGCTCAGAACATCATCCACAATTTGGCCGTTCACCTCCGAAACCAGGACATCAGTCCTTGACAATCAAGCAAACTAATCACAACATGCAGCTCCCACATCCGAGTCGATGCTCCCATTCCTCTCTCTCCCACACTCCTCCGTGCTCCACACTCCGAAGCGTCGTTTTTTCCTTATCTATACAAATCAACTTATGTATCTACAGCTCTTCATTTACACACCATGCACACGCCGCATGTGAGTTCCGCAATCCACTCTGCCCTCAAACAGCTGCCTATACTTCTTTCTCATCCGGCACATATACAGTACAGTACGTGTTTGTTTCCTACTTCGTCAGTGGTTGAATACAGACCACGATGACTCTTAGCTCGTTACCATATTCTCAATGCATGCGTGTGGTTTGTCAGAAGTACTTAAGTGGCTTGTTTATATCTACCTACCTAGGCACTTCATTTACTAGGTGCAGTTCGTGACTTGATTTGTTTAGCATAGCATCATTTGGACATGTACTTCATGTGTTCACATCCGATGCTCCGCTTCAACCGGGCGAACCCACTCTCGACCTCTCGGAAACGAACAGTATCAGAGCGACTCAGCTGTGCAGAGCCATGATCACCATCGCGCCTGGTGTCTGCAGTGCCCAGCTCCGTTATTCCAGCTCCATTGGTTGGACCTTGCATTTCAGCCACATGTCTACCTTGTCCGCTCAACTCAGGTCGTTCAACGACAGATCCTGTTCTGGCTGCTAGTTCCGGTTCATCTTTGTAACTGCTACCCAGGACCGTAGGTGTCGAATGGTACGTGGTAGGATCCTCCTTTACTTTCGCCTTCTGGTCAAGCTTGACGAAGACACTGTAACCTTTCCTCCTACACCACCATATTAGGAGAATGATCAAGGCCAGACCAACGGCCCCTGCGACCACTCAACCCGCGATTGCACCAACGTTGGCGTGGGAGGTTGGACTTCCAGTTGCTGAGCTAGAGGATCCGGACCCGGAAGCTGTGCCTGTGCCACTACTGCTGGTTGCAGATGTCGTGCTAAGCACACTGGCAGTATTGAACAATGTTGGAGTTGCTACGCCACTCGTGAACGGGACGTCACTCGCAGCGCTTGCACTGGCGAAGGCAACACCGTGATGGAGGGTCGCGTTCGAAGGATCCAGAACTTGATCAATAACGTGAATGACTCCATTAGCGACCAGAACATTGGCTTGAATGACCCTGGCATTGTCAACGTAGATGACGCCGTTGTTATCAGTGGTCACTGTGATGTTGATGCCTATAGACAAGATTAGTCTCGTGTGACAGTTATTTCGTTTAAAGAGCTTGAGATCCGTAAAGAACCTTTTGTTCGGGGTCCACAGAAAAAACAATCGAGAAGGACTTACCCTGCATTGTCGTTACTGTTCCCTTCACAAACTGGTCTGAGTAAACGGGAAGTGGAGCAGCCAAAATATGATATGACATTGTCTGCGTTAGTTGAGCAGTCGACAGATTGGCTAGATTACCGCCAATTAATTGAAATGCTTCATTGGACAGTATGAGGCATGTCATATCGAGATTTTGAGTGATCGGTTCTATGAGATTCAGCTGCGTCAGTGCCCCCACAGCAGCAGTCAGGTTGAGTGCGACACCAGTCGCAGAGATGTTCTGCGGTAGGTTTAAGAATTGGTTCATAATGAGAATGGAACCATTGTTGAAAGGCAGTGAAGCGTTTACCAAAGCCTCTTGTCCTAGTCCCGGAACAAATGCATAGAGGAGACCCGCGTCCGGGATAGCCCATACCCTTTGGCCTCCCGTTACATTGGCGAATTCTCCAGGCTGTAGATTGGATGGTATGAAAGTTGGTTTCGAAATGCGAGAATAATTGCCTTGCAAGACATGATATAACTACAACACAATATCAGCCTAATAAACCTTTTCAAGAAAGCTAAAGAGCGCCTGATGAAACGGATGCACCTTACCAGCAAGGCTGGAAACGAGTCCTCGAGATTCGCGGCGGCAGAAGAGTTTAAAAAGGCTGATACGGCAGCATTGTTAGGAGCCAACACGGTTATGTTCGTGTATGACGATAAGGCTGAAAGATAAGGCGATATCAAATCTGCAAATCCCGAGAGATCAGAGCGACTTGCGATCGCCTGCTGCAAAGACTGTGAGAATACCGAATTGATGCAGGTTCCTCCTACTAGTAGGCTGCGCAGTCTCACCATCATGGAAGACTTAGGTTATGAGAAAATGAACACAGTCATACCAGAAGTTGAAGTACAAGCAGGAGGAAATGGTTAGGTCTAACTTAATGTCTCAAAGCTCACTCTCGAACCACGGGACCATGTGCACTGATGAAGAGAGGATTCGCGTCCGGTGGTAGACATCAACTAGCTGATAACGACTTACTGTAAATTCCTTTAATGCGTTATACGGCCGTGTGGTTGGAACATCATTTAGCTGCATTGGCTAAGCCTCTATCCGACATGGCCAACACGAGAAATGACAGGGCGGGCTCCTAAGTTCCTGAAGGAGATCATAGCCAGCAATTAACATGTAACTAGAATCTCGACGACAAAGATGAAATCATGAAACATCGAGGTCATTGAGTCCTAAAGCTGGTGCAAGCAAAGATCTTACATACCTTTCTTATCCGCAAGCAAGCACGTCACTGGGCAAGGACAGGACTTTATCCGTTTCACCAAGAGCAGGTACACGCCATATGGCGCGATCGAGGTACTGCGAGCCAAGCACTCCCTCCGCGTCAGCTCAACGACTTCGACAATAGAAAGACCTCGACGTTGCATTGAATTCGCGAGTGATAAGAAGTTCAAAAAGCCCTGCCAAGGCTGGGCCAAGCACGAACATGAGCTCATGATGTCAGAGGCGCCTTCCCTGGTTGCTTCGAGTGGACCTTCGCGTTGGTGAACACCATCTCAACAGTATCAACTCAAGAAGAAATCTTTGCGGTTCAAATGTGTGGGATCAGATCAGATCAACGAGCCCCTTGCAGACATCTGAAATATTTTGTTAGCTCAACAGAAACTTCTGACTTGTCAGTGGCGGCGACTGCGACAGCCGGAAGGGATAAATGTCTCGCGATAGGTGAAGCTGAATCTAGCTTCGCGCTAAAGCTAGCCCCACAACTGGGTGCCGAATGTCAAAATGCGGGGGTGAGCTGACAATTCATGCTGTGCTAATCGCATTTTATCAGATATCTCCATTCAGGTGAATGCACAGGAAGATTCGCGTCGCCCAGAGTCTTTCAGGCCTTGGCCAGGTTCCAAACTGCAAGACCATGGATGATTTGTGGTCTGTGTATGTCACTGTACTCCTGAGCGGCTTGGCACAACATAACTAGAAGGATAGTGACGGTCCAAGCGTGCTCAGGTCAGGCTAGCGAGGAATTGCAGCCACGTTGCTAGGTAGAGACAAGGCAAATGCCTTAGTAATTGAAGTCATCATTGGCGCACTGTGTTCTTGAGAACGCTACTGATTGGTGTGTGCCCAGGTCGAGGTGTGTTTGCTGTCAAAGCTCCAACCAAAAGCATGCAGGAGCTACTGTAGATGCTGCAGCTGCTGCTGGGGTACTAAAAACGTGCCCTCCAAAAACATACTTTATCCGAAACGCAGCTTACCCATGTATCTCCATCGTGATCGACTGTGAATGGTTCGATCACTGTTGACAGTCGAGGGAATCGGGATAGACAGAATCCACTTCTGTTTTGGATTCTCGTGTCAACACCCCCCTCGAACTGGCTAGGCTACTGATGATGGGGCCCAGACAAAATCCAAGAGCTTTTGGCACACTGGGCATCTGCTCAGCTTGCGCCTCATAAGCAGCTCGCCTGCCATCTCGACTTTCTGCCTTCTGTAGTCTTTCAATCTGCTGAATTTCACTTACTCACTCACTCAACACAGCTTCAATCATTAAACATTCCAACATGAAGGTCGCCGCTCTTACTTTGGCTTTGGCCTCCACCGCACTCGGACAGTCGCTCCAGCAAGTGCTTAGCAACAATACACAGCTGTCTATGCTAGCAAATCTTTCCTCACCATACCTGAGCACTCTTTCCTCGGCCACCAACATCACCCTTCTCGCGCCCAACAACGCCGCTGTGTCAGCATTCTTGAATAGCTCAGCCGCTGCCAATCTTACGCAAAACCAAGATGCTGTTCAGGCACTTCTGAAGTATGTAGCTCTTAGATATGCGAGAAATGATTCCCCAAACTGACGAATTCTAGCTACCACGTCTTACAAGGCAATTACACCACATTTCCCAACACTACTACTTTTATTCCGACAGCTCTTCAACCAAGCGCATATGCTGGCGTTACCGGCGGCCAGAGAGTCGAAGCTCTTAGCAGCGGCACTTTCTTCACGGGCTTGCTGCAAAATTCTACCATGAACGGATCTGCCATTCCCTTCGACAATGGTGTAATCCACGTCGTGAACAAATTCCTCACACTGCCGCAGAATGTCACTGCCACTGCTGTTGCGCTGAACCTCACCTCGGCCGTCGGCGCCATCACACAACTCAACTTGAGCACGACTTTGCTAGAAGGTCGTGATCTTACCTATTTCCTCCCCAACAATGCCGCCTTTCAAAGAATTGGAGGTAACCTCGCCAACATGTCCGCTTCACAACTGACTCGGATTCTGCAATATCACGTTGTTGCTGCCGGCACGCCACTCTACAGCACGAGCCTCATGAATGGAACCAGTGCCGCCACCCTTGCAGGGTCTAACATCACAGCTCGAATAATGGGTAGCGACGTGTTGGCGAGGTTACCTCCAATTCTTTGAAAGGCGGCATTGTTGGGGAGGAAATAGGTAAGATCACGACCTTCTAGCAAAGTCGTGCTCAAGTTGAGTTGTGTGATGG
>Ga0139315_10099_pt1 | contig 9615 bp, 5 predicted proteins | sample In3P11_FD_99380 | JGI IMG/M metagenome (GOLD analysis project Ga0139315, IMG submission 99380) | reverse complement strand
TAATCTAATTGCTCTACTATTAAATAAAGTATCTAAGGTTAATAGTAGATATAGATCTTTAGGTGCTACTGCTCTAAGGCGCAGCAGTAGATTAAGAGGTAAGTAAGTAGAAGGTTAAGTTTAGGATTACCTAAGACTCTAGAGGCCTAGAGCTCGCAAGCCTAGATTATCCTAACAGAATCCTAGCGATTAGCTAGGGGGTAATAGCGCTAAGGGTGCTTATGCAGTAATTGCGCATCCTGTAAAAGAAGTTAATTAATCTTAGATTAATTTCTATAACACCTTTATACTAGGTATATAAAATAACTAGTATAATTATATAAGCTATAAGACACTAAATGCCTTGGTTATGTCTGCTCTAGTAGGTGATTACACTAGTAAAGCAGAGAAAGCTTAGCACAGAGACGATCTTCTAAAAGCTCTAGGAACCTAGAAGTAATTAATTAAGCACCTGCTAAAGGCGCTGTTTAAAGAAGCTTAATTAAGGAGATTAAACAATTAAATAAGAAGGGTACTTAGACTAAGATTCTAAGGCCCTAGTCTACTAATTAACCTATACTATTAAAATAGGTATAGACCTACAAGTTTAATTAAGACGGCTACTTTCTTAAGTGCAAAGCTAGGATTATAGTAAGAGGAGATCTTTAAGATAAAGACTTGCTTAAATCTACGTACGCTGCTACGCTAGCAGTAAAGTCCTTCTAAGTAGTAATAGTAATTGCTGTAGATTAGGATCTAGAGATTAGATAGTATAACGTTGTAGGCGCGTTCCTAAACGCAGAGATTACTACTAATAATCCTATAATCTATAAGATGCTAGATAGATTTAGGAAACTAGGAGTATACGTTAGACTTAATTATGCTTTATATAGATTAAGAGACTCGCTACTGCTCTAGTATAAGGAGTTTTTAAGATTATTAATTAATATTAGACTTACTCTATTAAAAGAAGAGCCTTGTCTCTTCTTTAATTACAAGAGGGAAATCCTTGTCCTCTTCTACGTAGACAATATCCTTCTCCTATACTCTAAGAAAGATAAGCACAAAGTAACAAAACTCTAGGCTAAGATTAAGGATAGATATAAGATCTAAGATTAAGGGCAAGTTAAGTAGTTCCTAGGGATACAGGTAATTAGAGACTAATCTAAGAGGATAATTACTCTTTTATATAATACGTATATTAATAAGATTGCTAAGAAATTTAATCTATGCAATAGAAGCTTAATAGAAACTCTACTACTATTAGAGGAGCTAATTAGAAACCCTAGAGAAGTAACTAAGCAACAAATTAAGTCGTACTAAGAAAGAGTTAGCTTAGTGCTATATACAGCGATTATGCTACGTCTAGACGTAGCCTTTACAATCTTAAAACTTTCCTATTTCCTAACTAACCTAAGCGAACAGCATATAAGGGCTGTTAAGCGCGTAATTATATACTTGTATTGTACGCGCTAGGAAGGATTAAAGTATAGAGACTATAATAGACCTAATCTTATAATTACTAGAGACGCGTTATTCGCTAACAATCTAGAAACAAGACGCTTATTATATAGATATATTGCGATACTATATAGTAGACTAATCTTTTAGAAGGCAGCTTGCTAAAGCATAATTACAACTTTAACAACTAAAGCTAAGCTCCTTACACTTAAGTATACAGCTAAAGAAGCAATTGCGCTACGCTAGTTTTTCTAGGAGATTAAATTAGACCTATAGGATCTTTAGACTATCTAGTGCGATAATTAGCAAACAATTAGGCTTATAGTAGGAAAAAATAAAAGGATTATAATAAGGTTAAGGCATATAGATATCTAGAACATATAGCTTTAATAGGAATACTCTAAAGGATTGTTTAGGGTAGAGTATTTAGAGACTAGATTAATGCTAGTAGACAGGCTAACAAAGCAGCTTACTAAGTAATAGCTAGATAACTTTAAGCAGTTAATTAATATTACTAATATAAGAAACAAGATTACAGTTAGGGAATAGGTAATTTAGTTATAAAAGGTTAGATTTTAAGGAAGATTATATATCTAACTATTAAACTAACTAGGAGACTATACTCTACTATCTCTTATAAGCCTAGGTTTAACATAAGCGACTAGAAGACTAATAAGTTAATTAGCAACAGCTATAGGAAGAATCGCTCTTAGAGTTGCGACGCTCCTGCTCTTTAAGCTAGTAAAGCTTATTACTATCCTAAGCAATGCAATTGCAGACCTAAGCGATGCAGTTGCGGCGCTTAAGTTAATCCTTAAGGTAAGCTTAAGCCTCTCCTTTATTAGAGACCTAGTCGCTAGATCTACAATAAACAAACTTGCGATAGTTCTTAAGGACTTAACAGCGATTAGAGCGATTGTAAGAGCTAAAGCCCTAAGCGCTAAAAAGAGGAATAAGAGGAGGCTAACCCTAACTAAACTAATCTTATAGATGCTAAGGAGAGATCTAAGGCTGCTAATAGCCTAGCTAAGTGCTAAACAGCTAAGGAGGTAGGATTAGAGGAGTAGGGACTGCAGCACTAGCTAGATTAAATAAGGAGTAACTAGCAATTACTAGAGGCGGACTTTAAGGAGAAGTGCAGATTAGGAGAGAGGTTATCTAGAATAGAGAGATATTAGGATTATCCTTAAGGCGAACGTTAATCTTAGCAACAAGCTCTTTAGTAGCAATCTTATTATCCTTCTTAACTCTACTGCGCTGCTGCAAGTTAGTAAGCTATAAAGGATAAAGTAAGGATTATTATATACCTGCTTAATCGCAATAAACTTATTAAAGAGGTTAGCTAGTATTAGATTACAGGAGTAAGTAAGGTAGTAAGTATAGTAAGTACTTAAGCTGCTATCCTAATTATAGCAGTTGCCGCTCTTATTATTATTCTTAAGCGCTTGCTTATAGTAGCTAACATAGCTAATCTTACGCATCTTACTACACTTAATCTCTTTCTTGCTTAGAGTCTTAGGGGCTCTAGTCTTCTTAGCAGGGGTGTAATTAGCCTCCTTCTACTTGTTATAGGTAGCTTACTTACTCTTCTAAGTGTTATAAGCTAATTAGCGCAGGACTGTAGGACTCTCTTAATACTTACTATAGACTAACTTACTGCGACAGCTCTAATAGCTGCTAGCTAAGCTATAAGGCACGCTAATAGGGCGATTAGCTTACTCTCTAAGCTGCTCTTAGAAGGTGTTATCCTAGGTAGGAGAAATAGGCAGCAACTAGAGAAAAGTTAGTTAGTGATTAAGAAAAGGTGCTAGAGGATAAGAAAAATTACTTACTATAATAATACAGATTGTGTCTAGTAGAGTAAGAGAAAAAGAGAGAGGATTAGACCTTATATACCTAAGCAACGCGCCGCGATCGCACGCTTACGTAAGAGGAGATTTCCTGCTTAGGCCTTATTGTTAAAAACTTAACATATAGATTACGTAATAGATTAGGCAGCTGTTATAATATAAATAGCCTACCTAACTAGTTAAGAGATTAGATTAAGGGAAAGGATATTAAATCTGAAACTTAAAGGCTTAGATTTAGATAGTAATATTATAACAATTATAGGTTGCTTATACAGCCCTATAACAGAGGGCGACACGTAGGCAGATCTAATCTGCTTAAACGCTAATTTGCAAATAGGCTAATTGTTTTTATTTAATCAACCTAGGGGGTGTGTTAGAACTAGCGTGTGTAATTATCCTAATCCTCTAGATTAGTACAGGAGAAACTCTAATCTAAGTAGCTAGCAGGGGCATACCTTACTACATAAGTATATATTTCGAGCGTTTGGATTGTCAGGACTTCTTCTTAATCTTCAGTAGTTATCTAATTAATACACTTAAGTGACCTACTTTAATTCAGTCTCTTAACTCCAACAGCTATATCTAGTCTATCTGCTGTATCTAGCTTATCTCCTAGGTTTATAATCTAGGCTAGTACTAGTTATACTAGTCTATATTACTAGCTCTTTCGGCAGTTATAGAAAGAGAGATAAGAAAGATAAGACTTTGTTATTAAGAAAACGTAACAAGTACAAACTTAAACAAAGCTTATAATAAAAATAAGATTTATAATAACTAAGTTATTATAATCTTTATACTACTTACTTTAGTATACGCTCTAACTATAGTATAGGTTAGACTACTATCTAGGACCTATATAATATCTATTACTTACTATATATTATATGTAAAGGCTTCTATAGTACCTTATATAAGGCTATATCTTAATATAATATAGCTCTAAACCCTCTTTACAAAATGTTCTTTAGTGTATATATACCTTACTATAAGATATATAAATAAATTCCACTCCTACTTTATATTTTTAATATGTATTAATACTATATTACATTACTAATATAGGCTTTTATATAATATAGCTTCTAAAAACTAGTTTTTAGTTGTGATTTCGACTTTTGTCCCGACACCTGCTAATAGTCCGCCGTAGTATCGGCCCCGCGCTTAACGATAGCGCGACCCCGCTTTCGCAGCCCCTAAGGAATCCTCGAAACATCATCGTCTGAACCGTTTCCACGACCACAACCCCACGCAAGTTCATGCGATTGCCTCAGAGGCTGGGAAACGGCATCACTATTCGCCAGATCGGCATATCCAACATGTCTCCCCAACCTCCAGACCTTTACATTGGCTGCAGTGCCTGATGAGGCTCGAAGCGCTTGAACAACTGTGCCTCATCGTCATCCAAAACGTGACCTCATGATGGGGCCAACAACTAAGAATAAGCCTAGCTGCATATGTTTTAATACCACAGCGGCAAAGAGATACGCTAGCCTGGCCATGCGGCCACCCCAGCGGTTATACACAAGCTCTGTACGGCTACACCTACACCGGTGCTCCGGCCTGACAGCTCCCGAAGCCCGCGCCGCACGCAGGTGTACTGGAAACGACCTTCAGCCGCCTCTCTTGCTACGCTTTTCGGGAGGTTGGGTCTGGTCCTTGCGGCTAGCTCGTGCCATGAATGGTGCGTTGGCTCGGTAATGCACCGATTTCCAGAACGAAGGCATAGTTTGCATGTACGCCGCAGTAACAGCAGTGTTTGATGTTTCGAGCGTGCTCCAATCATGGAAATGGCTTGTGGAGGCGTATGCTGCAGCTGAGTGTTGTTATAGTATGGTGATGGTAGGTGTCTGTTATCAGCCTGCAGCTTCATTCAAGTCTGGTACTTCTCTACTACATTGAACGGAGCAACATCTCATCTTCTTCCCGTTCATCCAATTATTCTAATTCCCATTTAAACTTCTTTGTAATGCCTTACCCATTATCTACATCAGGTCACACCCCGAACATGTCTCGCCCACAGAAAAGTCCTATGCACTGGCCATCATTTCCAGATATACCGATTTATCTCGATACTGGCGATGAACGCGCAACAGCGAAGACATACGGTACTACCCCAACAACGCCAACTACACCAGAGATCGTGCCTTCACACCGTCCGACACATTTAAGCCCGGCACATATCAACGCACCTCCAATCAGTCCAGTTGAACCGAGCCCTACTACAACGATTGAGACATCTAGTCACCGTTCAATCATCTGGCCAATCCCTGAGCCACCGCCAGAGATTCAACAACAACAAGACTCTCGTCGACCAACTCTTCGCTTCTTCCCGACGCAGCGCCCGCGTGTCCGCCTTGATAACGTCCACTCACTTCAAATACCACAGCTGGATGAGAATACCCCTATCAGTAGTCTTCATCCAGGTCTTGGAATAATACATGGGCCGCCAAAGCCTCCCTCTATCGAAGTCTCCGCCCCTATGGAGGACGTCGAAGACCAGCCAAATATCGCTGAAAGAATCGAGAGACGGTTGTACCAGTACAGTATCTCAGGCAATATCATAAAGAGATGGCTCTTGGAACTACTCAGCTGGATCTTCAGTGCCGTCTGCATGGCCTCAATTATCGGCGTTCTCATATACTACAAGGATAATGCTCTCAAAAGTTGGACATTGGAGAAAAGAACGGGAGTAACACTCAACGCATATATCTCTGTGCTTTCCAAAATGGCTGGAGCAGCCTTGATTCTTCCTGTATCTGAAGCTCTTGGCCAACTGAAGTGGAGTTGGTTTCAGCAGAACTCTAAGCGGATGTGGGACTTCGAGATCTTCGACAATGCATCTCGTGGCCCTTGGGGATCCATGCTACTTCTTCTACGTACCAAAGGCAAGGCATTGGCAGCGCTAGGTGCCATGATCACGCTGTGTATGATGGCACTCGATCCCTTCTTCCAACAGGTCGTGAGCTTCCCCGATCGTTGGGCCTTACAAGATACTCTGAGCAAGATTCCCAGAACTATCCGGTACAATCCTCACACGAGTGCGGAATATCTAGACGGTTTCGAGATGTCTCAAGACGACCCGGATTTGTTCCATGTGGTCGAGAAGTTCTCATATGGCAACGGCACGCAGCCTGTTCCTTTTGGGAACGGAACACGCCCGGATATTCCCTTGGTGAGTCAAGACCTACTCTTGAGTTTCTGGTACCATGTGTCATTTATGGATGACAACTTGATACATTGAATGACGCTCGTGGGATGCAAACGCTAACATAGTACCCAGTCATGCCCTACCAGCAAATGTACATGGCCCTTGTACGAGACGTTAGGTATCTGCAGCCAATGCGCTGACGTATCGGAATACCTCACCTACGCTTGCTTGGAAACTACAATCGACTGGACAGCGGATACGCAGGGACTTTTCACCCAGGACGCACCATATCCAAATGGAACTATGTGTGGTTACTTCTTGAACGCTACCAGCGAGGCTCCTATCCTGATGTCGGGCTACCTCTTCGATTCCAATGGCTCAGTAAAGGGAGAAGCTCTAGCGATGCGCGCCTTCCCTTTGACCGCGATTACTACCAAAGAGCCACTCTATGGTGATGGCTCTATCCTATTCAAGAATCTTCGTAATACCATCGCGGATGTTCTTATAGTTTCAGCAAGCGAAGGTCTACCAGATACGGTCTATCGAAACATCCGACCAGCTGCGCAAGAGTGTGTCTTGGCTTGGTGCGTCCAGACAATCAAGTCCTCCTACGACTACGGGAAGTATGAAGAGGAGATCGTAGAGACTTACCTCAATGAGAGTGCAGGTGATTTCCCCTGGCAAGCCGTTTCCTATATTGATAGCAATGGGGAAGCCTCTGTAGATATGTTCTACCTGCAAGACATCAACATTGACAACGGCACCACCCCCAACGGCAGCAGTATATCTGGTTTCGGAACGTCGAACACTACAGCGGTATCGATCATCCAGGGACTCATTGATATCTTCCCCTCTTACACGACAGTGATGAATGAGTCTGCCGTTCCCGTTATGCGATACAAGACGTGGCAGTCAGGGCCGTCCTGGAATCGACAGCTCGAATATAACCCTTGGCTTGCGCCGAACGTTTCGAAGCACATGGACAGGCTCGCGACTGCCATGACGAATGTCATACGCTCCGCTCCAAGCAACGAGATGATAACTGGACAGTCATTCAGCAGGGAAACGTACATTTCAGTGCGTTGGGAGTGGCTTACCTTGCCAATTGGTCTCTTGATGATGAGCTTCATCTTCTTAGCTGCTACAATATTCAAGTCTGCCCTCGAGAAAGAACAACTGGGCGTTCTCAAGAACTCAGCCATTCTAACGTTGTTGTACGGTGTGTCTGACGACATGCGCACCAAACTTACGCGGTCCTCCAGCACAGGTACACCGAGAGCAAAAGCAAAAGAGCTCAAGGTCAAGTTGAATCCGAACATGGGATGGAGAATATCGGGAAATCTCTTCTCGCCAATTGCACCACGGCCACCTCAACCACCACCAGGTTGGATCTGAGGTACGCAATGAGAAGGCTTTGATCATCGACGGAAGTTGTATTAAGAAAGCTACAAGGTCGGTCTGACTCGACAGGTTCCCTCAAGCACTAGGCCAAGCTAGTCCTGTTTTCGAAGTACATTTTAACACAATATGGAATCGAAACAAAAGAGAAATACAACGAGGATTACTTGGAACTGAAATGAGAACGTTACTTCGATGTCGTATCAATGGCCGCCAGGGGTGTTGAACTTGATGGGCTCAGCGTCTCGTCGGTGACCACCGGAGGTGTTGAACTTGATGCCTCCAGCTTCAGCATCTCGTCGATGGCCGCCAGGGGTGTTGAACTTGATGGGCTCAGCGTCTCGTCGGTGACCACGACCTATTGGACCTCCCATTCCTTGACGAGCCTCGACAACGTTGGTCTCAACCACATCTTCGTTTGGTTCACCAAGGTTGTAGGTTGCCTCTACCACTACATCCTTCTTCAAAAGATCTCGGAAAAGGTTTACTACGGAAACTTCGCTGCGACGCTCGACTGTTGGTATCGGACTAATCTACGAGGAGTTAACCACCGAGGGTGACGTCATTGGGTATTGATGATGCTTACATTGCTGATTGGTGCTGGTACAGGTGCGGCTATGATAGGAAGCACTATGACTGCGGCAAGAATGATGGCGCGTGCGTGCATGGCGGCGGTTGTGGTCGTTGTGCGTAGAACTTCGTTGTGTTGCTGGGTCGAGCAGGAACTGAGACTCCCTAGTGAAGAGGGCAATGTTTGGTGTGGCCAAAAAAGAGTTAATGTCTGGAGAGGTGGTTGTGCTCAAGATGTGGACTGGAATATGGGACGTATCGATGCATTTATCCAAGGTTCTGGATGTAAGGCAACGCTCGTGACGGTGCGTTACACAACGGACTCATTTCCACTACCCATCCACGGCGCTTCAACCCGCGGTGGTCCTCTCGACGAGAACCGCCTTCGAAGCCACCTACGCGACGCAAGGTGCATGGGATGAGCAGACACACTGCTCATGCAATGTGGACGTTGTTCAATCATTGGAGGAAAGGTGCGAAAGCATGATCGTTGGGGTACAAAAACGGCAAGCTGAAACGCAAAGACCGACGTGATGAGGACACAAGGCGTTAGGCTAGGCCTCATGGGAACCCAGTAACGCGACGTGACGAACTCAAAGGCCCTGGCAACGTCGTCACACTGAGATATCACATCCGAAGCGCTGTAGGGCTCTCAGGGCTTTCTACAAGGCGATCCCGTCAACACACGATTTTTGTAAGTCTTGAACTCTTACCTAGAATTTTTCTAGATCCTCCCCAACGCCAGAATGCTTTCTAACCAATCGAAAGGTGTTGGAACTGTGACGTGGCTTGGCGGCGTTTTGGAGTTTCCCCTGGAGTTGAAGCGATTGGTTCTACATCTTCCATACCTTGCGCCAAATCACACATCACCCGCACACGTGACTGTTATCGGCGTTACGCTTTCTGCGAAATTTCACGACCTGTGTAGACATTCAATGAACTATCATCCAAGAGGGGAAAGCCACATGTTGAGATGATGTTCTGGAGTGATTTCGTTCTGTAGGTTGCATGCCAAACTCATCTGGCATTATGCAACTACCTGTCCGGAGCGTATTGCAATGAAACTAATCTTTCTTGTAACTGTCGCACCGTCGCGCTATTGACATTGATTTGTGACGAAAACCTGAGCGAACTACAAGATCTGCATTTGTCGGCAGTTTTACAAATATCGCTCAGGAGAATTCTGTTACAGGCTTCAACTTTCTAATC
>Ga0139315_10003_pt2 | contig 9661 bp, 8 predicted proteins | sample In3P11_FD_99380 | JGI IMG/M metagenome (GOLD analysis project Ga0139315, IMG submission 99380) | reverse complement strand
TAGTAGATTCACCACAACCTTTAAATTTAAGTTACATGTGAAATTTTGGTTCTTTATTAGCCTTTTGTTTAGTTATACAAATTGTTACTGGTGTAACATTAGCAATGCATTATAACCCTAGTGTAGCAGAAGCATTTAATAGTGTTGAGCATAGCATAATGTGCTCTTTAAATCAACCTATATGCTGGAAACTCCTAAAGATTAAACTTCGCTTACGGAGTTTATAAAAATATTTAAGATATATATGGACAATCAGCAGGAAACCAAAGTAATTCAATTACGAGTAAGATCCTCAGAGACTATGTGGTTGACATATTCATTATATGATGGTATAGTCCTATATTGATTGAAAGATCAATAGTTAAAGATTAATCAATTATACCTATTTAATGGTATAATATTATTGCCTACTTACGTATCGGGTCATAAAAATAAAATGGGATTTTGTCACTTATCTACTAACTGTAATAAAAATTCTAATGTACGTACTGAAGACAACCTATTGAAAAATGTATCCAGAGAGTTCTTATATTGATTTTCAGGATTCACAGATGCAGAAGGTAACTTTTTAATTTCGATAGATCGTCAGTATGTAAGATTTAGATTTAAAATATCTTTGCACATTGATGATGTAGAAGTTGTTAATACAATTAAATCTAATTTAAATGTAGGTACTGTTACATTAGAAAGTAGTAGAAACCGTTGTTCTTATATTATACAGAATTACGAAGAAATTAAAAATGTTATATGCCCTATATTTAATGCATTTCCTTTGCATACTAGTAAAAGATTAGACTTTGAAAATTTTTCTAAAGCGGTCCTTATTAAAGGTAATAAAAAATTATCTGATACTGATATGAGCAAAATAGTATCCCTTAAAAATACTATGAACACTAAAAGAGAAATATTTACATATAACACTACAAAATCTCAAATTATAATAAACCCTAATTGATTCATAGGATTTATAGAAGGTGAAGGGACTTTTGGTATTAAGACAGGATCGGCTTTATATTTGCAAGTTTCTCAAAAAAAGACAAGTCAAGAAAGTTTAAATGCTATAACAACCTTTTTAACTGGACTATCTAATAATGTTATACAAAACAGTAAAATATTACCTTTGAATGTAATAAATACAACAAATGTTAGAACAGATGTAGTATCTTTAGTTGTAAATAGTGTAGATTCTCTTTATTATTACCTTTTACCTTTATTGGATACCTCTAAAATGTATTCACGAAAGGCTATAGATTTTAATTTATGAAGAGTAGCCCTTCTATTGAAAATAAAAGGTTATTACTATTTACCTGAAGGTAAAACCCTGTTTTTAGATATATCTGACATTCTTAATAAAAGATACAGTACAAATACTACTAAAAATATATCTGAAATTATGGATAACATTTATAAAAGATCTAAAACCATTTTTGAAAAAGATCCCCCCTTTGATGTTAAATCTAATACACCCCACTCAGATAATGTTCGGAAATTTAGTATACAAAATAGATCTGATAACCCTAAAGTTGTATATATATACACAAATAAGGGTATGATTAAAGGTTCTCCTTTTGTTTCATACAGTTCTGCACATAAAGCGTTAGGGTTAAATCCTAGTAGTAATACATGTAATCGTTACATAGATACAGGTAGATTATATAAAAATAATTTTATTTTTTCATCTAAACCCATAGATAGTGCGTCTAGGGATTAGATATTGATAAATGATTCATCCATTTTTAGATTATGCGTGATGTAAACAACGGATGATTAATTCGTTATTTACATAGTAACACTGCTTCAGCCTTTTTCTTTATAGTTTACTTACACATAGGTAGAGGTATGTACTACGGATCTTATAGAGCACCAAGAACTCTTGTATGAACTATTGGTACTGTTATATTTATCTTAATGATGGCTACAGCTTTCTTGGGATACGTCCTTCCTTATGGGCAAATGTCACTATGAGGTGAAATATTTGCCTCAAATGTATAACTAATAAAAAAAAATAATTGGCGCAAGCTGATTTCATACCAAGTGTATATTAAATTGGATTTCATCTATTGTTTCTAATGTACTTGGAAGTAATCCAAAAAAAACACACGTTACTTTTTACCAAATTAATGCTGCGCAATGAAACAAAACTTAGTAAAAACCATTTCTATTCTATCCAATTTCATTAATCCTTACAACCTGTCAAACACATAACTAATTTAAGAGATCAGATTGAGATATTAAAGAGAGGCTGAAAGATGGTGAATTGAAATTTCATTCTTGGTTAAATGACAAAAAAGTAGAGTATGTTGAATACTCGAATCCCGCAGAACTTCCCTGAATAAAACAACCATAACACCTAAAAACACTTAAGAACAAAGATTAACCTCCAGAAACCGTTGCTCCTCCAGGTCATTACCCTCATTCTTCTCATTCTCCTATTTATAGATTTCCATAGGATCAGGAAAGGGAGCTGAAGGCCCAAGAAAGGAAGCTGAAGGGACATGAATACCGTGTTGGAAAGAGATATAATACTCGAAGTGGGAAGAAGTGAAAGACCTTTGGAGGAGGATTGGTAAAGATGAGCATTAGGGAGCATTAGTATTTAAAGGTGTTTAAGTTTGTATGAGTTTTTTATATAAAAATTAAAAATAAACAAACAGGAGCGGAGCCTATTGGTTTATATATTTATTAGTTATACATAGTTGCAGAATTTGGTGAGGAAATATTTATTTAGAACTCACCCTAATTAAGATGTTGCAGCAATACTTGTGAAAACGGTCAAATATATTTGTTTAGTATAAAGACCGTCGGTAGAATAAAATATCGCTACAGACTGGTTCACAAGTGGGTGGCTTAAATGCTGCTTAATGTACAGTCGGGACCTTTTTTCAATGAAACTTAATATGGTTTTTGAAACACAAGGCTTTATACTGTATTAGTTTACAAATATTTTCGTGAAGATATGTATAAAGTACATGGTTTACTTTTTTTAAACAAATTAAAGGATAAATAACCTAGAAAAAGTAAATTTAAGGTTTGGCTACAGTTAAATAGGCGAAGTAATAGCTGTAGTAAAATACCACTAAATGCTGGAAACTCTTAAAAGACAATCAGCAGGAACCTATATTAAAAATAGCGCAGCTGTATATAACGAATTCAACTTTTGGTTCCTCAGAGACTATACGTGGTACATTTTTTTAATAAAAGTAAAAGCATTTAAATAAGTTTTATATTCTAAAAGTAATTACATAGTTAAAAAGATGAAGATATAGTCCGATCCGTTAGCGAAAGTTAGCGAAAGGAGAGTCGCTAAATGCATAAAAAGAATAAAAGCTTACTCTTCTCTTAAATCAAATTTTTCTCATATTAAAAATTAGTTAAAGCAATCATCTTATTGTAAATTTTGTATTACTAACCTTATGAGTGCTATTCCTTGAGTAGGACAAGATATAGTTGAGTTCATATGAGGTGGTTTCAGTGTTAACAATGCAACATTAAATAGATTTTTCTCCTTACATTTCGTTTTACCTTTTGTATTAGCTGCTTTAGCACTAATGCACTTAATAGTTTTACATGATACAGCTGGATCGGGAAATCCTTTAGGTGTATCAGGAAACTATGAAAGAGTACCTATGGCACCATATTTTTTATTTAAAGATCTTATTACAATCTTTGCATTTATATTTGTAGTATCTTTATTTGTGTTCTTTATGCCTAACGTATTAGGAGATAGCGAAAATTATGTAATTAAGGAGTACTTTAGTTACTGTCAGAATGAACTTCTGGCTACAAACCATCAAATTGTCGGGAAGTCCCTAAAGCTGTTTCAACCAAGTAAGAATGGTAACATATCTTATGGCACAGGTAATGACTCGTGGTACGGTAAAATCGAGACAGATTATCATAATATATGATAAATGGGTAATCCGCAGCCAAGCAGCATAATAATTTTATATTACTAGGGTGTGCAGTTCATCGACTAGATGTTGGTTGGCGTTATTATTAATAATGCTTAAGATATAGTCAAGCCCCACTCGAAAGAGTGCAGGAAATCATAATGATTTCCGTTAAATGGATAATTTAAACCTATTCAGGGATAAGGCTTAAGGCCAATCTGTTATTTTGTTACTTTCTATACTTGTTTAAAGACTGAAAGTAATGACCTTTCTATTTCCCGTAAGGAATCAACACGGATTGAGCCTGAGGGGGTTAAACCTACTACTAAAGGTATGTTGGGTAATAAAGAAATGACCCTATCTGAAGTAAAGGGTTGATTCTTAACCCAAAAAAAATCATAATTTTTTTTTTACAGGTAAAGGTACAGATAAAGAATTCTGTATACTTGCTAACGGGTATTGACAAGCGGAAGGTTATATAGGTGGTATTTTTAGATCAGGGCTAAATTTTTATCCTATTTGTACAGCTACTCAATTGTTATCGGAACAAAGTGTAATTTTTCTCCTCAGATTAGATAAGTCTTTATCGAATAAAGGTACTTTTAATATATCTTTGAATAATATGGGTAAATTTGTTATAATATATAGATTATCAGGTTGAGATACATTCTTTTCTACATTTGTTCCATACTTTTATATGCTTTATGGAGCAAAGTATCAAGCCATACATAAGTTAAAGAAAATTTATGGATTAAAGAATTTAATTAAAAAAAATTCAGATGATATGTATAAAGTTTTGTTGATAAGCATTGCTTATTCCTTAACTGCTCATTCTTCTCGTTATAAATTAAGTATTAAAGATAAAGTAGTTTCCCTTAACTTAGATCCAGTTTTATTGAAAAGAGTGCCTAGCATTAATATTCCTGAAAATAAAATTTCTCCTTGTTTTCTATTTATTTGAGGATTCTTTTTAGGTGATGGTACTTTACATTTAAAATTGGAATGAAAACAGAAAAATAGTACTATAGTTATTATTCCTATATTTAATATTGTACAATCTAATGTTGAATCTAATAAGGAAATAATGGAAAGAATGACTAACACTTTAAATAGTATGGGTATAAAGACTTCTTTAGTTAAAAGTACTAAAACTTTCTCTTTAACTGTAAAAGGTATAGATAATGTTTTTAAATCTTTATTTCCGTTTTTGGAAAAAAACTCACACTTTTTATATTGAAAAAGCGATAGTTTTAACTTATTAGTCTGAGTAAAAGAGTTGATTAAGTCGGGAGGTCACCATACTTACTTTGGACTTAATGCTATTATTAATAAAATATATAGTAGTGTTAATGAGCGGTTTACAGATAAGGAAGTTTGAATAAGTCGTTTGACTATTTGACTAAAGGCAGTTTCCGATCGTAGAGATTGAGGAGAGTATTATATCTACCCCATATATACACCAAATAAAGTTATTAGGGGTTGACAGGTGCGTTTCCCTTCTACATTAAAACTACCTAAGTCTAATAAAGCGTTTATGTGTTCAACTTGTGGTGGACAAGATAAAGCTCTTTTGATAGCAGTAGAATATAGAAATAAAGTTATTTTAAGTTGAATAAACACATTCTAAACAATAACCTTTTCAATCGTACCTTAATGATTTTTAGAGAGGTTATTAAAATAACGGATTTCCTTTGAGTATAACTGTATTATGTTCTTTGCCATTTTTATACTCTTGTTAGAGTTTATTATAAATACAACTAGATTAAATGGTATACCATTATATGACAGTTGTATATGCTGGGTTATGTTACATTGTAATCAAATAATAACATGTATTATTTATTCTATGGGTGTTTATTATGTTTTTAATACTTTTACTGGTGTAATATATTGTATGGATGGATTAACAGAAATGTATCTTAGATTACCTGATAAAATATCTGGAATAGAAGAAAAGATTAAATACTTTGAGGAGCAACTTTTTGGCGCAAATAGGGATTTTAAGGAAGTCATAGCCAGAAGAGCCTATCATGAACAAAATGGTACTATGGATGAATGACAACGTCAATATCATATGGTTCAATCTGCATTAAAGGATTCGAATACTAATCTTAACAGCGAAAAAAGAATGTTAAACATATTAAAGGCAAAGTTATAGAGTGGGGATTATAATAAGATGCCTAGTACAACTATCGTACTTAAGCGTAAAGCTACGGATTAAATTTTTATGTAGTTAAAAATGGTGTCTAAAAATAGGCTAAAACTTATTTTATTTAGCTTCTACATTAATACTAACTAAGTCTATAACCATTTCAATTATTTTACATGTATTTTTTTTTTTTACAGAAATAACAGATTCCCTTTAAGCATAACTGGGCAAATCCTATGCAAACTCCTGCAGCTATAGTTCCGGAATGATATTAAAGAAGATGTCATTTAAAAATCTCGCTATTTGCTGGAAGTTCCTAAAAAGTAGGATAATCAGCAGGAAACTCAAGAACCATAGGTCTTAGTGGGATCCTCAGAGACTATACGCGAGACATATAAATATTTTTTATGAAGAGATAGTCCAAACATAGTAGTAATATTATGAATATAAATATGAATATATTTATATTCATATTTATATAATCAACATGATTCAGATACTTATTTATTTCTCTCAGTTACCACTGTGCGTAGCGCTGCTAGTTCAACAAAAGGTATATTACGTTTATTGTCAGCTCAGAGAGCTGATATGACAATGCCAGATGAATTATGAGAAATATTAGTTGGTATTTTACTCGGTGATGCCCAGATAGCAAGAAGGTCCCCTACTAGTAATTCTAGATTAACATATGCTCAAACAGCTGTGGCACATAAAGAATATTTTGACTATGTATTTAGTTTCTTTATTCCTTTTTGTGTTAATGATTATAAACCTCATTCTAAACTAGTTAGAGATAATAGAACTAAAAAAATATATAGTTCTATAACCTTCACAACTATGCAACTTCCCTGTTTTAATGTATTTAAAGATATGTTTTATGTAGATAGCGTTAAAAAAGTACCTAGTGATATTTATGAATTGTTAACACCTAGATGGTTAGCTTTTTGAATTATGGACGATGGTAGCCGACATGGTAGTGGACTACATATAAGCGTTTATGCATTTACTAATGAGGACGTAGATAAACTTATGTTCACATTACAAGATAAATTTGGTCTTAAATGCTCAATACATTATAACAGAGATAAGAAGCCCCGTATTTATATATTTAAGGAATCTATGGATAACTTACGTACTATGATTAAACCATATTTCATTAATGAAATGTTATATAAATTGGCTCTCTAAAGCTGTCACTTACATTTTTGTTTATTCTGGTATTAACTAGCTGTACTCAAATGTATGTTGATTTAATTTTTCGATCTTCTACCTTTCTACGCTATATTAAGATCTATACCTAACAAATTATTAGGAGTTATAGCCATGTTCTCTGCTATCCTTATATTATTATTATTACCTATTACAGATGTAAGTAGATCAAGAGGTATGCAATTTAGACCTTTAAGTAAAGCAGCTTTCTTTGTGTTTGTGGCTAATTTCTTAATCTTAATGCAATTAGGAGCTAAACACGTAGAGTCTCCATTTATTGAATTTGGTCAAATAAGTACTGTTTTATACTTCTTATACTTTACAGTTGTAATGTATGGTGTAACTGTTATTGAAAATACTTTTGTAGACTTAAGACACAAATAATAAAAAACCCTAAAAGGTTAGTTGTACATTAATGGTTAAATCACCGTAAACTTGTTATGAAATAGGTTAAACTTAGTATTTATAGTAATTTTTTGATCATAAGAAATATCAATAGATAATTTTTTATTAACAGGAAAATGGCACTGTAGACTTCGGTTTACATAGCCATAAGGGAAGAGAGTAGACCTAGGTTTAGTAAAGCCTTTTACCTTAAAAAAAAAGTCCAAGTAGCTCAATTGGTAGAGCGAAACTTTGAAGGTGTTTAGGTTATAAGTTCAAATCTTATCTTGGGCACGATTTTAACCCTTAAAGGGTTAAAATCATAATATTTCAGACAATATGACAAAACAAATTATAATGTAGATAAAGCAGTTTATACCTAGTATTCATCTAATACGGATTTGTTTTTTTAATCGCGGTTATAATCGTAAAAAACATTAACTATGTATTTACCAATATAATTGTTATAGAATCGTTTTGAAAAGGTAAAGAACCATCTTATATGAGATGTATTGGAAATATATTATATCAAAAATTATGACATACACATACGTATTTTGTGTTTTCGTCACTAATGCTGTTAAATTATAAACAGCATGTCCCTTTAATCAATACTACTTTGCAGAGCAATATTTTGGGCCCTATTCTTGATCATGTTATCTCTACGCTGCGTAGAGATACAAGAAATCTTATACGTCATTATTTAAAAAACAGGATACTAAGGTACATTCAAAGATCTAATATGTTAAAGCTTAAAATATCGATATCTGTAATAACTGTTATATCTAAACTGTATTCTTTATATATTAAAAACCTTATACGACTTAATTTTATAATTCAAGATAAATATCCTTTATTTTATAATGGTCTAATCGTCTTGTATTTAGAATATTGTTGTATTTTTAAAGGTAAATTATCTGAATATCATCTTTATTTATTTTTAGTATTAGGTTTCTTTTCCAACGATTCAGATTATTTTGACTGATTTGTTATTATGTTATTAAGTAATAAAATAGGATATTGTTTACGTAATAGTCATTTTAACATTAAATACCCTAAATTATCCTGTTTTATTCTTTATATAAACAATATGATATATTTATTGTCGATTACTATGTGTATTAATATTTTATTTAATAATATATTATTACCCTTTTTCACAAAGATATTAACTATAGTAAATGGGTTTTGGAAGGGGTTTGTTAACATGATGGGAAGTAGTAGTAAAGGTGATTCAGCAGGTAATAGTACTCCACCCACACCGAATTCTAACCCAAACCCAAACTCTGGTGGTAGTTCTAATGTTATAAATGCTTCCTCTAGGAAAAAAAGCGATAAAAAGAATAGGAAAGAACAAATTAAAGAATTTAAAAAATCAGCTTCTCAGTCTGAATTAGAAACAAGAGATGCTTATGCAGCATTCAAGAAAGCTGTTCATGCTTTTTATGTGGTAGAGCAAAAAAGAATTGTTATTAGAAAAGAGTTGGGGGGATTTTTATTAACGGATTACAAGGAATATTTATCTTCCTCCGATCAGGATAAATTAGATAAAATTGTAAATACTGAGATACCTAAATTTGAATTTCATGCCGACGATAATGTACATGAGTATTGAAAGAATAAAAAGATGTCTAATAATGCAAGCTGAAAACAGTTTGTATCCATTATTCAGATCTTTGAGTCTAATGCTAAGAATATTCAAACTCAGCTGGGTGGTAAAAAATCTGTACGAAGTACAGCCTTCATAGATCATCTGAATAAGTGTAAAGAAACTTTTGCGAGTTCTCACCGGAAAAAAGATTCGATTATTAAAGAACAGTTATCTACTTCTTATAAAACAGATAAACTTTTTAAAGATAATGGTCTAACTTTAGAAATGTTAGCGAAAATGGAAGGTGCTCTAGATAAATAAACCTTTTTAAGATTTTCTAGGTACATCCTTTTTATCATCTTTTTGTATTAGTATTTTGAGAATTGTTAGAATTTATTGACTTACTGTTTTTAATACATACTTGCTAAATACGTTTTT
>Ga0139315_10097_pt1 | contig 9684 bp, 6 predicted proteins | sample In3P11_FD_99380 | JGI IMG/M metagenome (GOLD analysis project Ga0139315, IMG submission 99380) | reverse complement strand
CATCTCTCCCAATCTAAATTGCTTATTAGCATAATTCACTACCCTCAGTATGGATTTTTCTCATCTTCCAGCTAATGATTTTGGCTTTCCAGCTTTTTGTAATAGTTGCATAGAACTACATTTTGTAATAGGGCGACTGGAAACAAAGTGTCGATCCTATCTAGGTCTATTGAGTTTTGGGCTTCTGTTTTTCATCTATGTAAACAGAGGGCTAAGTGTTAACTGCAACAGTTTTTTTGACAGAGGGCAGGCTACAGCCCCCTCAGAGGTTCAAACCTCTCTGTAAATATTTTTTATCTTTTTTATACATAATAGAATAGTCTTTATACAGAAAAAAAATATTGTTTTTTAACTTCTTTTTTATTTAACAAAAAAATTTCAAAACAATGAAACCTTATCACTCTTTCCACATCATCCTTGCAGAAGATATCTCACCATTTTTCAAACATTCTCAATATAATATCTTCATGAAAAAGTTTAGGTATTGATGTTGGATTAGTTGTTTGAAAAATAAGCTGGTTTGTACAACCTTTCATCTTCTGTGCTATTATTAGTTTGTCCTAATGATTTGTAGGGGTTGGAGCCATTGCACCATATTTTCCTAAAAGGTGGAGATTTTTCACCAATAAGGAAATTAATCTACATGTTACAACGTTGTTAAAAAATGTGTGTTGGAGCCATTGCACCATATTTTCCTAAAAGGTGGATATTGTTCACCAAAAAGGAAATTAACGTACATGTTACAATGCTATTAAAAAATGAGAGACCTATGAGGGTAGTGAATTATGCTAATAAGCAATTTAGATTGGGAGAGATGTAATTAAATTTTATTATTTAATTGAATATTTCCAACTAAAATAATAATAAATCTACATTTATATATTCATATGTTGATTGGAAGCATTCTCACAATGATCACTTATTTCAATTAGATTCCCTTCAAGCCTTTGGGATACCTAATACTTTCTTATATAATATAGTTGGGGCTTGCTACTTGTTGGCCTGTTGGGGTAAACAAATTTGATGTGTTTTTTTTATTTTTATCTCATAGTTGGTTTCTATGGGATAAAAACGAAATTTGATAACTTGAAAAAAGTGGTAGCTTGATAAAGTTGTAGAGAAAAGTTTAATCTCTCCTACCTTGAGAGAACTCATTGTCAATATCAACACCTACAAGGGCTTTGTTGTGGAACATTATCAAAACTAATAGAAGGATATGAAAGACTGTATTGTAAGAACCTTGACAAACACGACCACTGAAACTTGGAACATTGTTTATAGGAAGAGAAAATTATGTTTCTTTTTTCCAAACATGTATGTTAGTATATTATAGTTTAATGAATATATTTTCTTATTATCATATATGGTTTCATACTTTAACAAAACATTTGCCAAGACTTCATAGTGTTTTATTATTCAGTAAAAGATTTGCCAAGATCTTACAATATTTTATAATTTAGTGAAAGATTCTCCATCGCTATACAAGATAATACAATATGGTGAGAGATTCACCAAAAAAATTATATATACATATTATATTATTGATAAGATCACCTCCCATTTTTCCTATGTATCACGGGGATTAGCCCACTTATTATACATATAAATTCAGGGTGGTTCTTCAAACTTTCTCTAGAGTGTCATATGAATATGATGGGACATAATTCAAAAGGAGCATATATTTGGTATGGAGTAACATGAGTATGTAAGTAATGATATATTATGAGTGGCAAGGGGTGTATTATAATATGTTATATGGAGTAATATGATATATGATATACATATTCCCATATGAATTTTTGTTTGGGCAGCCATTGAATTATGTAATGGTTAGCAAATGATGTATGGTTGAAACTTATATGCATATGCAGAGTTGAGTTTTGATAATTTTTTGAAGAGATTTTTTGTCAAAAATGATTGGTATAAGGATTTAATTTATTCAAGGCCAACACATAAGTCTTGTAGAAACACATTCACTCATCTCCATAGTGGGAGTAGTTCTCACTGGCAAAGAGAACTACCATGAGTTGTCTTGGAAGATAAAGCACACCCTCATTTTCAATGAGTTGTGAAAACGAGTTTGTGAAGGAGAAGGAGATAATGCACCTGAAAAACCCACTTCATACAAGAAGCTTTCCATATGGGAAAATAAGAATAGAAAGGCCTATGCCTTGATTGTAGCATCTGTAAATGAAGAGGTGAGTCGACATATTTTGCCATTTTCAAATGCTTTTAAAACCTAAAAGAAGTTGGAGGAATTGTATGACTCACACTCTAACTTGAAGTTGTTCAATTGATGATTAAGTTATTCAATATTGAATTGAAAAATGGTAACCCTCTTGCCTTAGCATCAGAAGTAATATTGATTATGCATGACATAAAATCCATTGCTATTGAACTAGATATTCCTCTCATACCTTATGTTAAGGAATATATCCCACCCATTCACAGTATCTTGAGTCATTGCAAGAAAGTGGCAACCTTAAGGAGATTACCTTTGAATCCCTTGAGAAGAAGTTTGTTGAAAGAGAGAAGGATTTTCAAAATAATAAAACTCCTTAGTCTACCGAAAAAGTTGTGTGTCTTACACAAAAAGAGAATAATCATGCACAATATTCTTTTGGAGGAAGAGGTGGCCGAAGAGGAAGAGGAAGGAAGAATTTTAGAGTTGGGGGGGACATACATTTCCAAGGATAGATGTTTGATTTTCACTTCATAAGATGCAATAGAGATGGATGTGATACTTCCACATGCAAGCTACCTTGGGACATAATTGAATAGGAAAGAAATGAAGGAGGTAAAACACCTGACAAAGGGAAAGGTAGATCACTTGAGTCTGCTCATTATTTTTTGGTACATTGCAACATTGGAGTAACTAAAGACTTATTCAATGTTTCACTTGCTTCATGGAAATATGCTTGGTTTCTTGGTTCATTGATAATGTTGATGGAGTAGTATACTTTGTAGAAAAGTCAAAACTCAAGCCATTAGGGCTTGGCACCATTAGGCTCAAATTGTCTAGTCTTCTAGACTTTCTTCTACATGATTTTTTATACCTCTTGGAGTTGAGAAGAAAATTGTTGTATTTGGTCCACATCTACCAGTAAGGAAACTTCATTCACATATTTGATGGCAAGGTTGAGGTCATAAAAGAATCAGGTCACTCACTTCTCATGACTGGGATAAAAAAAAAAAGACTTTTGAAGCTATAAGGAACCTATGCTCATACACAAAATGTTTCATGTAGTTATCTTTATGAGGAAGGTGCATTTCCATCAAGGCTTTAATGACATGATATATTTGGACACTTGAACTATGACAACCTCTGTTTCTTGAAGAAGAATGATGTTACTCGTTTTCCTACAATTCCTAGGAAACTTAAACAATGTGATTCTTGTATCTGAGGAAATAACAACAATTAGTCTTTTCATGATTCTCATTCCATAGCACATAGAAAAATTGAACTCATTCATTCTGATTTATGTGGCCCAATGTGTGTTCCTTCTACAAATGGTAATAAAGATATGATGACATTTATTGATGACTACACTAGAATGTGTTGGGTTTATTTATTGAAGAACAAACCTGAAGCTTTTCAAACATTCAAGAACTTTCATGCATGGATTGAAAATGATGCACAATATCATATTGCATCTATTCATAATAATAATGGAAAATAATATACATAAAATGAGTTTGAAAAATATCTTCACTAACATGGGATCCAAAATCAAACAACCACGCCTTATAATCTCCAATAGAATGAAGTAGTTGAAAGAATGAACAGGACAATCTTAAATATGGTAATTTCCATGACGTTTTTCAAGAATGTTAAGTTGATGTATTGGGTTAGTGTAGCTATATGTGCTGTGTATATAAATAACAGGTGTCCATCTAATTCTACAAAAAACAAGACTCCCTATGAAATGTGGTATGGCTACATTCCTTCAGTGAGGCATATCAGGGTTTTTGGTTCCAGCAGTTATGCCTTGATACCCAAGGAACAAACTGAAAAAAGTGGTGCAAGGAGTCACAAATGTATCTTCTTGGGGTACTAAAATATCTCCAAAGCATATTATCTATATGATGAAGTGAATAAGAAGTTTATAATATCTAGAGATGTGATCTTTCTTAAATCTTCCAAGACTGACAATGTTTTGAGCGGCAGTTTGATCAGTTGGATAGATTCAAACATGCAAAGTATTTTCAAGAGGAAGGGGTTGATTATGAGGAAAATTTTCCTCCATATCAAAAATGGGCTACCATCCGGACACTCTTTGCCTTCTCATAACAGTTGGAAATTTGATCAAATGGATGTAAAAACTGATTTCTTGAATGATGATATGAGAAATAATGTTTTTATGTCCTAACTAGAAGGATTTGTTGTGAAGACTCATGAACATAAAGTATGCGATCTTGTAAAATCCTTGTATGGCCTCAAGCAATAACATTAAGCCTAGTACAAGAAGTTAATTGAGCATATTTTGAAACTCAATTTCAAACATTATGATCTTGATGATGCAACTTTGTTTGTTAAGAAAATTGGAAGAAAATTTGTATATCTTGTGGTGTATGTATATGATCTTCTAATGATAGGGAACAATGAGATATACATTTCATCCATAAATAAAGAACCAAGGAAAGGTTTTGAAATGACATATTTGGGCTATGATCACTACTATCTTGGTATTAAAGTAACTCAACATACAAAGTTTCTATTCCTCTCTCACAAGAACTACATTAGAATCTGTTAAGAATGACTCACATGGTTATGAGAAATCCTTTGAATACTCCAATGGAACAAAACTTAAAGTTCACATCAACTTTAGGAAAAGAATTTGAGGATGCAACAAATTATAGACAGGTCATATGAAGTCTCAAGTACATGACTAATACTAGACCAAGAATTTCATTTGCTGTTTAAATCCTCCCTACATTTATGCAAAAGCCTTATGAGGGTCACTAGTCTGCTGCAAAAAGAGCTCTAAAGTACCCGGAGGGAATTCAAGAGTTTGGACTCAAGTATATATAGGTGGGTGACTTCACCTTGATTGGATACCCGGATTCATATTTCGATGGATATAAAGAAACTGGAGTATCTACTTTAGGTTATGTTATGAGTTTTGGATCAGTAGCTATCTCTTAGAGGTTACACAACAATCAGTTCCAACAGATTCCACAAATGAGGTAGAATATGTGGCATCAACTGAAGCAATGAAGGAAAGTTTTGGAAGATTTGCAGGAGAAAGAAGTGCATTCAACACCTCTTTTGACTGGCAATACTTTTGCAATAAAGTTGGCCAAGAACACCAAGTTACATGATTGAACAAAGCACATTAATACAAAATAACATTTGATTCAACATCATGTTGAGGCCAAGACAATGCACCTACACCATTGTTCCACAAAGCAATAGATTGCAGACATCTTCATTAAAGCTCTTGGAAGAGAAAAGTTTGAAAGATTCATAATGATGCTTAGAATCACCAACATCCCTTTAGATTAAGGGGGGAATGTTAGCACCTAATCTTTGGGATTATGAAATTATGTAGATATTGTAAATAAAAATATAAGGAAGGCGAATAGACACTGGGATATGAAACTCCAAGAGTCTCCCTTCAATATATTTATCAATGATCTCTTAATGCAAATGCATTAATTCATTTGTGGAGTTACTCCTGTCTTGACAGATTTGTATTCCTCCACCATTGCATTAACCCATACATGTTTCTTTATTGCTTCCTCAAAAGAATATGGTTTAGTCTCTATAAGCTCATTCATTAAAGCCATGTATCGAGTGTGCCGATCACGTGACCTTATCTTCATGCACAAATTTGAAGGAGCTCCCACATTCTCCCTTGTATCCTGCACAAGTCTCTCAACTTCCCTGGTTCTTTTGGTTACTTATGTGGATGGTTCTTCTTGAGTGGTTGTCTCCACTCCCTTCTCCTCAATTTTTGGCTAGTACACAACTTCTTAAGGTTCCTCCTTTGGTGGGATTTGAAGCTCTGTCTTAAGAGAGAACCACATCACTTTCTCCTCATTAAATTTTAAATCCTTTTGCACAACTGTCATTTGGAGGGATGAAAAATACACACAGTAGTTGTTAGTAGTTTTGTGTAACCCACAAATACCCCTAATTATGTTGTCAGATCAAGCTTCTTCCTTGATTCTTTGGACACATGTTAGTAAAAAGAGGCTCCAAAAATGCTGAAGTGTGACACATCCAAATTTCTCCTAAGAAAGCCTCCTCTGATGTAATCATGCACAAAATCCAATGAAGACTCGGGTTCTACAAATAGACTGTTGTGTTGTGTGCCTCTACCCACAAATGTAGTGGTAGGACCTTTTCATGCAACATCACTTTCGCTGCTCCCACAATGCTATGGTTCTTTATCTCATTCACCTCATTCTATTGTGGCTTGTGGGGTGCTTTCAACTCTCATCAAATGCCTTCTTTCACACGTATTTTTTTTAAAATTCATTGTAGGCATACTCACCTCCATTATTTCTCTTGAGAGCCTTCACCTTCTTGTCGGTTTGTTTCTCAACCAGTGCCTTGAATTCTACAAACTTGGAAAATGTCTTATCTTTCTTCCACATGAAGAAGATCCAACACTTCTATGAGAATTCATCAATAAAAATAACAAAAAATTTGTGTCCAAAAGTGGAGGCTATAGAGAAATGTCCTCATATATTAGAGTGGATTCTTTCAAGGACTACATGTACTTTCATGTCTCGGTCATGGAATTTTGATTTTGTGTACTTCCCTAAGGTACAACCTTGGCATACATCCTACTGCTCAAGTGATCCTTTAGGGAGGCCTGTGGTTATCTGTTGCATGATCTTCAATGCACCATGATGCAAATGGCCAAGTCTTCTATGCTAAAGTTCACTAACATTTCTTATCTAGGCCTTCTCCGCCTTAGTTCTTAATGCACCATAGTCTTCCAAATCTATCTTATACAGTTTCTTCACACGAACCTCAATCTACTTCACCTGCCCCATAGCTATGAGTCTCAAGAATGAATTTCAATTACTGAAGATCACATCATAACCATGATCTTCCAAAACTACAATAGAGATGATATTTTTCTTTGGGAACAGGATGAACGTGACATCCTTGAGCCTGAGAGGGGAGCTCGACTCCCTCTAAGAGGTGAGTGTACCAACATGTTGAAACCTCAAGATTCTAATGCTCCAACATGGGGGATAACCACCTGGTCTGGACCTTAAAGACAACTCCTTTTCCATTTGAGGTGGTGGCTCTGACTGGGGATAATGGGACCAGTTTCCTAGAGAGGGTTTGAAAATGATAATGGGTAGTTTTCGATCGATCACAATAAGAATAATGATAACTAAATGACATATTCTAGCATGAAAATGTATAGCTAAATTAATATAATATAAACCCAGGGTATTTTGTACAATATGCAATCTAAAAATATATATGTTTTACATGTGATAATAATCATTCACGCATTAAACATATATGATAACATGTAAAGATAATTTCTTTGAATAAATAGTTAGCTAAAGAAATGTATAAACTATATCACATATATTAATGATCATATATGAAAATAATTACTTTTAGCTAAGCATCATATAGTAGTGAAATTTAACGCATAACATAAAGAACATATTCCATATATAATTCATGAAAACGAAATGTTATCACTAATTAAACAAAACAAAACTGATCATACAAGATAAAAGTACCATATGTGTGAGGTTCTTCTCATTTGACTAATGACATAGATCAACTCCTTTCTTCAAATAAAATTATTCTCCAAGCATAAAATAGTGCATCAACAAAGGAAAGTAGTTTGATAATCAAAAGTAATGACCATGTTCCATAATTTCATCAAGGCATTCACAAACTTACAAAAGTGCATTCTTTGCAAATGTTTTTACAAAATTATGGACCCTTCTCTAAATGCATGAGAATGGTATAAATACTATCTAAATAAAGTTCAAAAATATATTATACAAAATATCTTGAGGAGGTTTCAAACAACCTTCCTCTTAACTAGCAACTAACTCTGAAAATAAAAGTAATTTGATGACTAGAGGTTATAAAGATGTCTTGTTGTCTACCATATTTTCCTTTAGGTTACATATATCGACCATTGGTTTCAATTGAGGAGGTGCCCCAAATTGCGTCCTAACCTGTCCTGCAAAAATGGAATTTGTGAGAGGTGGAAACATCCTTTATGTTGAATTTAGTGAAGAATTCAATATCATAATTTGGCTATAAGGTTTGACAAGGAATTTCCAATATGCCTCCGAGTCAGTCTTCGATAATTTTGTAATCGCCTCCCTTTGGTTTTTCACCTTTTCCTTCCAGCTTTTATCCAATTTGTTCAAATCTAGCAGTGACTTTGGGTTACCTTCTTTCATCAAGTTGGTGGTCTGCAACATGTGGTTGACTGTGTTTATTATACTTTTTGCCACTCCTGCTGCTCTCACTATTACCTACTTTTCCTGCTTGATCTGTGCATCCCAACCTGTGAACAATATATCTTTGTGCGTTTCTTCTATTTTTGGCATATTAACACTTCTTCATTCTTCAGATTCTTGCCATTCAATGTAGTCAGATATCTTAGTATTTAAATCATTAAATTTGGTTCTCTGATCAATTTCCTTATCTATCAATTGGTCACTGGTAATCATATAAGGGGTGATATGGGACATTCTTTGATAGAATAGATTTTGTTGTTTTGACAAAATGGAGTTTAACTCCAATGCTTCTTTAATGAATTCATCGACAATAGGGATATATTTATACTTTGCTATGGCCTCTTGCAATTCTTTTATTTTCGCGTTCTTTGTAGAGAAGTATGCCTCATGGATTATCCTTAATACTTCCATACTCTGCTGCAAATAGACTATTTGTTCAATAGCCTGTTTGTTCACATTTTCTTTTTCTATCTCCAGCTATTGCTCAAGCTGTGCTATCCTATATTCCCTTTCCCTTAACGATATCTCTATGGCTTTATTCATGGTTGCAGTAGCATACACCCCTGTAAACTGTGACAGTCTGGTTAAATTTTCAGTTGGGTTTGCAGGAATATCCCTCTAGACTATGTCCATTGATTCATTCCAAAGTGTGATTTTGAGTGTTCTAATTTCCTTCTTTTCCTTTGTCTTCTTACTATAGCCTTATTCAGTGGGCTCTAGAACACATCTAAAGGAGGTATCTTTTTAATTTTCAGAATAATTTCAGATGTAGGAAATGTAGGGATGATTTTTATATTCTGCGAACTTGTCCCTTACTCATCCATTGGTTCTGACTCTGAAATTTTTTGAGTTTGCTGCGGAGTATAACATTCTGTGGTTTGTAGTACATCTATTGTCTTGGGGGTGTCTTGAATATTTTTACTAAATTGGTCCCATTCTTGCTCCAAATCACTGGTTTTGTCTTTGGGACCGGTATCTTTAGTTAGGTCACTTATGACTTGTTTTTCGGCTACCTTCTACTGAATTTCATTGTAGTCTCTATCTCTAGTGTCTTCCCTATATCCTGTGTTGTGTTTACTTGTGATTCTACATGAGAATTTTTCCCTTCACTGTTAATAGTTACACCGGATATAGGGAAGACACTAGAGATAGAGACTACAATGAAATTCAGTAGAAGGTAGCCGAAAAACAAGTCATAAGTGACCTAACTAAAGATACCGG
>Ga0139315_10096_pt1 | contig 9707 bp, 4 predicted proteins | sample In3P11_FD_99380 | JGI IMG/M metagenome (GOLD analysis project Ga0139315, IMG submission 99380) | reverse complement strand
CTCAAGTATTTATACATAGTATAGGCATGGCAGGAAAGCTATGTTAGTTAAGATAAGTGCTGAATGCATCTAGGCACGAAGCTTACCTTAGGATACTCTTAGAAACGTAGTATAACATTACGAATCCTAATTTTTCATATGGTTAGTTCTAACTATATGGTTAACGGATTATAGGCTTTGGCTGAAAGGGCTTTGATGTTCTTAGGTATAAAGTACTAATTATTATAACTAGATAGCATATTTACCTAGTTATTATCATTAACTAAATAACATACTTATCATTAAAAATACTTTAGCCTGGTTTGCATAATAGTAATGCACCCGTTTTGTAATCGGAAGATATGAGTGCAATTCTCGTACCGGGCTATTTAGATCTTTTCAGTTATTAACGCGGATTGATGTAATATAGTAACATAATTGGCTCATGACCAGTATATAGAGGTGCAAGTCCTCTGTCCGCATATTTTAAGGCTATAGCTTAATAGGTAAAGCAAGCTGCTCATAATAGCTCAGATGAGTGTTCGAGTCATTCTGGCCTTATATGGAGAACACAACGCGGGAAATGTGAGACCCTTACACTAAGACTTCGATAACCTATACAAACGGAAAAAGATAAGCGTTCCCTATTTTAGTTTGACCCCCTTTGAGTTTATCCCTGCTAGAAGTCTAGGGCGATAGTGTATAATGCTACTTCGTATTTATACGGAAAGGTCACAAGTCCTTGTAAAAGCAGAGTGCACATTATTGTAACCCGTTTTACAGGGTTTCGCAAAAACAAATCCGTCTTACGGGACTTGCCCCTTTAGCGGAATAAGCCCGCTAGCTATACTGTTGTTATATTTTTATGAATAGAGTTATATAAACTTTTATATTGCAAAATTTTAAAAATTAAAGCTATATCTATTAAATTTAAAGATAAATCTAAATTTAAATAACTACTATAGGTTGAATTAGTTAAATATTGTTGATATTTTTTATGGATTTTTTCATCTTTTCCGTTTTTAAGTTTTTATATTAGTTCTAAGGCCCAATAGTCAAGTGGTTAAGACGTAACTTTTTCACTGTTAAATGCGCGGGTTCGATCCCCGCTTGGGTCTATTTAAAAGTTATGTTTATATATTTACTTAAGGGGATATAGTTTAATTGGTAAAACTGCGATTTTGCATATCACAAAAATAAATTTGGATACTCCCAGGTACTCTTTATGGGATCTGTGCCCCGCATAAACCATCTGCTAGCCATTGTCTCCTGAGCTTGATGTAATCTCCCTCCTTTTATGGATTACATTCAGACGTCCGCTACAATAATGTAACCTATTCTACTGATATAACAACCAGAGTAAAGGTGTTTCAATTTTGTCGCTCAACTACCTTATTCCCTAAAACCTGTTAAATTATACCCTATAACTAGTAACAGTAAAGCTGCATGGGGTCTTCTCGTCTATCTAGAGATAGGCAGTATCTTCACTGCCATTCCAGTTTCACTGAGCCAATCATTGAGACAGCTGTTGCATCGTGAGATCATTCATGCGCGACATCATTTAAATGCCAAGGTATTTCGCTACCTTAGGACCCTCATAGGTAAGGCCGCCATTAAATGGGGGTTCCTTCAAAACCTAGCCTATTTTAGTCGTCTAAGTAAATCCGTTAACCAGCCATCATTGGGCAGATAGCGCACTCTATACATTGATTTACATCTTACGCAAAGTGCTGTGTTTTAATTAAACAGTCGTGCAACACCATTTTATGTCTCCTCTTCCTAAACTGATATTAATCAGTAGGAATGGCACACCTTCTCCCTCAGTTACGGTGTCAATTTGCCGAGTTCCTTAATGATTGTTAGCTCAAACGCCTTCGTATTCTCTACTAGCTTACTTGTGGTAGTTTTTAGGTACGGTTTATTATTCTTAAGGAAGCCTAGTATTCTCTTTCTAGTCTATTACTAGTATTTTATCTACGTCCTTATATTCTATGCTTTTCCAGAACATTTTACTCTATTTCTTTATGTTGTCACATATAATCTCCTCATCATTTTATCCTTTAGGTTTAATTTAGAGACCGATTAACTTTCCCATAAGCTTAAGGCGAGAGGGCCTAATAGCGGGCTCTTTACTCGACTAGGATTAGTCGTCCCCCCTACGATTATTTGCATCCTCTTTTTCGTTACTCGTGTCAGCATTCTCACTTGGGATATTTATGGAAACCCGCAATCTAGCGAGCAAATTACCTATGTAATTCTTTAAATAGACAGGTCTGTATAAGTACACCTGGACTTTCCATGTTATTCTCGTTGGACCGTTTTATAAATAAAACAGGTAGTTCCTTACCTTCTATTTTAATCCTATTTACCCAATGTTCCGCTACCCCATAAATTATACTTAAATAACCTTTAAATATCTTAAATTAGGATTTAACCTAATATTATTATTATGGACAAGGTGTCGGTGTTTTGTTTTAGATCCGTTATATCTTCGGCGCTTTTAACTAATAAGGTTAACTAATTAACCATTTGAACCAGTGCTCTGTTACGAGGTCTTTAAAAAATGGCCGCTTCTAAGCCTATTTCCTGGTTGTATAGTTTAAATACTTCCTTACTTTCACTTAACAAAAACTTTGGAACCTTAAACACTTGTTCTGGGCTGTTTCCCTTTTGACATACACAGATCTACCTTATTTTATCCTTATTATCGGACAGAGTAAAGGTACTTCTCCCTAAATAGTTATTTTACAATAACTATCCATTTAGACAACAGGTTTAACCTGGTTCAGAATTAACTGAAACTAAATTAATTTTTCTTTTTTTTTTAATTTTTTCTTTTACACAACCTATACTTTTTTAATGATGTATACACCATTAACAGTAGAACCTCTTTTAATAGCATTATATACAGCTTGTCTAGATATACCTAGAAATGCACCAGCCTCATTTTGATTTGTGCAAGATTTTATCTCATTTGTCTCAATATTTAAAACTGATACAGCTACTCCCTCACGAAGTATTGTTTTAACTCTTAAATTTGCTAAAGCTTCTTCAGACAAGGGATGTCTTTTTCTATATTCGGCTGTAGCAGCGGCTAATTTTTTTCGGCTATCTTCATGGACAACTTTTCCCATGTGAATTGAAGATAAAATTTTCTTATGCTCAGGAGATATAATTTTCTCTTTTAGTTTTCTTATAGTCTCCTGAGTATGTTTGTACCCTAGTACAGAGTAAGCATTTTTCAAAATATTATATTCAGGAATTAGTAAATCGATATATAATGGTTCCCGCTCTGTAAGGCTTGTTACAGGACAATCTTCCAATATTTCTAATGTAAAATTACAGTGACCATACTTTAGTAAAGCATCTTTTATTGGTCTAGGATTTCTTTTTAACTCTTTAATATTATAGTAGCTTTGTAATATTATTGCTAAATTTACTGCACTTCCTACATATGAGTTACCATTCAAATAATTTAACCAACGGTAAATACCTGATTTACCTCTATTCTTTAATATCTCTAGTTACATTTCCTCTGAATTCTTGTAGGATTTAACTGGAGTTACTAACTCTGTATTCATTATGTTATTTTTGTTATTGTTGTTGTTATTATTGTAGTTCACTTTAGGTTATAAAAAATTTATTGGTATTAATTAAGGCAAAAATAAGTTATTACCTCTGTAATAAATAAAAATTAATTTATTGCCCTTGCACCCTTTCGGATGAGGCTTGACTATATCTTAAGCTTTCGCCAATCCACATCTAGTCGATGAACTGCACACCATACTCTAAACCGATTATGCTGCTTGGCTGCGGATTACCCATTTCCTTTCGTCATCTATTTCGATTTTACCATACCACGAGTCATTACCTGTGCCACAAATTATGTTACCATACTTGCTTGGTTGAAATAGCTTTAGGGCTTTCCCGTCAATTTGAGGATTTTTAGCAGAAGGTTCACTCCTACTTGAAGGCTGTTTATATAAGTTACTCAAGCCTATACAACCTTATCGTTAAATGTCTGATAGTTCAACACTCATCATTGCCCTTCCGAGAGCAAATACTCGCGAATAGAGTCTTCACGACCCCCCCATATGCACAAGGCATTATATACCCTAATAGGATATTAATGCACAAATTGTCCGAGATTACAGTTCTGTACCTGCTATGATGTTATTTAAACTACATACTTACATATGTTTCGCGGAAAACCAGCTATAGTAGTCAGGATTGTCTTTCACTAACTTACCACAGTTCTTTGGATATCTTTACAACGATACAAATTATCTCTTTGGCCATAGAATTTTGTTCATTCCAATGTAGGCCGAGCTGAGACTTTTCTCCCTAAATAGCATTCTATTGCTATCCATTTAACGGATAATATAATTTTATTCTTTTTTTGAATTTTTTATTCAGTTTTACTAATAGAATATGTTTTCTTAATTAGTCTATTATGCAACAATGCTTGACTTACTGCAGATGTTGTTACACCTAATGCTTTACCTGCCTCAGTTAAACTAGCATAACTTGTTAGATCATTAGTTTTTCTATTTTTAACACTAATAGGCAATCTATTAGCTATTGAGGCATTCATAGTAGCAAGAGTCTTTCTTTCTCTTACTTCATCACTTAGAATAATGTTTCTAATTTTATCTAGTGATTCTTGAGAATGTTTATATCCTAAAGTAGAACCAGCGATTGTAGCTATATTGTAATGAGGTTTATAAAGATCTAAGAAATATTGCTCTCTTTTAAGTACATCTTCATAGGAACAGTATTCCAATATTTCTAATCTAAAGTTAGAAAACCCGTGTTTTAAAAGAGCTCTATCAATAGGTCTATTACTTTTTGCTAGCTCACAACAAAACTAAATATATCTTATAAAAAAAATCTATACTATCAACTTCATAAAATTATATTATCCTGCTATGTTTCCATAGAGGTTTGACTATATCTTAAGCTTTCGCCGATCACCATCTAGTCGATGAACTGCACACCGTAATAATGTAAAACTATTATGCTGCTTGGCTGCGGATTGCCCATTCACTTTCGTAATCAATCTTTATTTTACTATACCGCGAGTCATTACCTGCGCCCTTAGTAATGTTACCATACTAAGTTAGTTAAGATTGCTTTAGGGGTTTCCCGTCAATTTGACGATCTTTAGCAGAAGGTTCACTTCTACTTGAGCTAATTAAAGAGGCTCATTTCTTTATATTACCCATTCGGCCTTTTATAAGCCTGACCATGGTAAGATCACTACTCTTCGGGTCTCTAATTAGATACTAATTCATTACTTAATAATTGGATTATCTAGGCAAATTGATAGGTCGGAGTCCAACTCGATTTAAGACAATTATCTTATTTCAAGTTAAACTATCACCTAGGATTCAAGGTAGCATACAATAGGCTATATCATCTTTTTAGTTTGTTTACTCCCCCTATTGTTCGCCTATTATTTCCCTAGGACACCCATCTCTAATCCCAAGGCATTTTAACTCCAAGGGGGCCAACTGCTATCCAAGACATTACTTTGGACCAGAGGGCATGCGGTGACCGGATATTACCGATTCTAGTCTAGTTCCCCATGCACATATCACTACTTGCTTGCATCTAACTAGAACTTGCTGACCCATTATACAAAAGGTACACTCTCATATGTTTACTAAACTTACCTTGAGCTGCTTATAAGACTACTATTTACAATACTTCCTTCACAGTACTATTCTCTATTTCTTGTATATTATATTAAGGCTTAGAGGAAGGTTCCCCTGTATTCAAACAGATTAATCCATTTTACTTTAAGCCTATATCTATTTCCCATTAGGCTTAGGAATAACAGTTGATACTAGTTCTCTTACAATATTTCTTTATACGTTTTTTCCTAAAGTAATAAGTATTAAATTAAGTCTAATAACAATTTTCTGTTATATAACTAAGGAACTTAAAATAGATACGTTATCTTTAACTTTATCTAGCGTTATCTTTATGGTTTTACTAGGTAGTGTTAACTATTACTGGGTAATGCCTTATGTAAAAGTTATAATGTTCTTAGGTTTTACAAAACTAGATAATATACTTACACGTATTTGTCTTTTAGTTGAAAATTCAGCAATTAAAGCTAATGATACTCAAAGTTTAGCTGAAGGTATTTATAATATTATAACTAAATTTCCTATTATTGGTAGATATTTAGAATCATTTAGGATTAGTAATAATAATAATTATAATAACATATCCAGTCCTTTTAAGAGATCTTATCACAACCCCTTTAAATATAAAGTAAATGTTTACCCGTTAGCATCCATAAGTAGATTTAATAACCAGTTTATGTTTAGAATAATAGAGAATAAATTTTCTGCTTTATACTTATATGAAGGTACGGTTGATAGTCTAGAATTACAATTGAGGAAAAATTATATGAGCCACACTACAGCTCTTATATCAGATTTCCCATCTATATATAGTAACTTTACTTGTAATGTTAAATTGATTTGTAGCGATCAAATTGTTGACATATATTCTACTGTTAAAAATAATAGTCTTGAGCAATTTTATTTAGAGCGTATGAATATAGAAAAATTCGCTTATAAATCACCTAATTTATATAAAGGCAACTCCGATATTGTAAATCTAAGCAGTGATAAAAAAAGTAGTAATAGCTTTTTAGCTAATTCATATGACTCCTTAGATTTTATACGTAATTATAATATTAGCCCGCCAAATCAAAACAACGATATACAGGTGTTTATGGAACAAGGTTTCAGTAGTTATGACTATAGTCTTAAAGTAGGTGAATCTTACGCAGACACAGGAGAGCCCTCTAATTTAAATATGGGAAAAAAGAGACAACTAGAGTCTGAAAATATCTATGATATTGAAAGCATAGGTGCAAGAATATATCCTTGCATAGATATTAAAATGGTAAAAATGGACAATAAAGACCTTCTTTCTTTAAAGTATGACCCTGAAAAACTTTCAACTGAAGATCATAGCTACTTAAATGAGATTTGTTTAATGGGTAGAACAGTTCTGTTTAACCACTATATTCATTCTATGGATCTAAAGCAAGTTAGAGAGGTTGTAGACAATTTTTCATTTAAGGATATATTTATACAAGAATCTAACCAATATAGTAATCTTCTTGAGGCTTTTAATAAAAAGCATATATCTATTACTGGATCAAGTATATATTTATATCCTGCAAATTTAGATCGTGTAAACCTATTTTCTAAAATTTACTTAGATGATAATCTAGATTACACGGAGGTTGATAATGAAGGTGATTCTTCTAGTTTAGGGGATTTTACAGAAGTAGAGCAAGACGTTTTTAAAGAAGTAGGGAGCGAAAACCATGTAAATCTTTCTTTATTACAAAAATATGATTTAACAAAAGAAGAAATCATAACTTTAACTAACTGGTTGAAAAGTAGCGCACAAGCTCATTTTATATGGAAAGACGACGGTGTTAAATCTTGTAGATTTCATAATTTGGGTATTAATACGCAAAATGGAGTAACAGTACAGTGAGATGGGAATTACAAGAATAATCCAAATTTGCCATTACTAACTAAATTGGTAAATAGAAAGCCAGATTTATTTACAAGAGAGGATCACAGCTTAGCATTATGAAACACAGAAGTAGATAAAATATATTCTGAGCTACGTGAATCAATTAGAAAACCTCTAACAAAAGATGAAATAAATTTTATAATTAATGGGTTAGAGAGTACAAAACATAAGTCGAACAACTTGGGTTTTAATGATTTGTTTTTTATATATAATGAATGAATAACAAATAAACGTACAAATTTAGAAACACAAGATTTCATCCATTTACTAGAATATTTAAATAAAGAACATCCAGGACTTATCCCCAAAAGACAAGATGCAAGGTCCATAGATAAGCTATTGACAAAACTCCAAAATTTCGTCCGTCACAATAAGTATGTGCAATAAGTTTGCTGGCAGATTTTGTTGAGTTTGATTCTTATTTAGTACATGAATGTATTTATATATAGAAATACATAATTTTAGAGATATTATATAGAATATTATTTTTATCTCTAAAAAAAAGCGGCCATAGGATAATTGGTGAGTCCACTCGTCTTCCAAACGATTTGTACCGATTCGAGTTCGGTTGGCCGTATAGGGTCAGTAACTTAATGGTAGAGGACTTTCTTGTCACGAAAGTAGATATCGGTTCAAGCCCGGTCTGACTCGTACTCTTTTATAATTAACTGCTTAATTATACATTTAGGTTTTTAATTTTATACTAAACTCTTTATTTAACTTTTATAGTTTAGTTTCTCTTTAAGGTAATTTATTTAATAACTTCCATTCTACACTTTTTCAGTTCTATATTTAACATCCGTTATATGTTTAACTTCCGTTCCATATTTAACTTCAATTCTAGTCAAAATTATTACAATTAAATTTTTATACTATGGAAGGTAAAAGGAAAAGTTGCTATAGGTAAGGCGAGATATTTGCTAAATATTGTGTTTAACACCTGGTGGTTCAAATCCACTCTTTTCCGAATATAGATATAATATTTTTACACAACTAAACGGATATTATTTTTACACATCATTTTATTAAAAAGTATCGTTTAATTTTAGATAAGCTGTTGTTAATAAATTTAAAAAGAGTATAGTTTAATTGGTAAAATAGGAAGCTTCAAACTTCAAATTTCCAGTTCAAGTCTGGATGCTCTTGTTATAAGATACTATAATGAAAAGATAAAGTTCTAATACTTTTATTCTTTAATACTTTTAATTTAATAATATTACATGTGTAATAAAGGTTCCTTAGCTTAATAGGTAAAGCGCATTTTTGATAAGGATGTGATCGACGTTCAATTCGTTGAGGAATCAATAAGGTGCGTTAGTTAAATTGGTATAATGACATGCTACGGACATGTTCTTACAAGTTCGAGTCTTGTACGCACTTGTATTTTAAGGATATATAAACTATTTTATTTATTAAGATAGATTATTTTAATGGATAAAAATTTTGTCTATAGGACCAATACACGCTAAAAAGAGAATTGACTGAGTGGCTTAAAGTGATAAGCTTGAAACTTATTTGGTTGAAAAATCACATCCGTTCGAATCGGATATTCTCTGTTATATTTTTATAGATTCTCTTTTATATTTTTATATATTATTCTATTTTTATATATAAGTTATCTGTTATATAAGCATATTATGCTTATATTTATATAAATTATATAATTAAATTATACCTTGTATTTACAAAATACATATTGTATGTATTAAACGGGTTAGAGCCAGGTTGGTTAGGCGCCTCATTTGGGTTGAGGATTTGTTATGTTCGAATCATAATAACCCGAAATATGATTTTAAGTAATTAGGTATAAAAATAGATAGTAATGTATTTGATATGTAATGTATTATTTCATAATTTTATTACCCTTATCAATATTTGTATTATATATTATAAGGATTAATTTTATGGCTAGTATATAAAGAGACTATTATGGGAAAATAAAAAGGGCTGTATATTAAACAACTAGTACCGTAAAAATGGTGAAGTAATTTCCATTTATTAGGGAAAAGGTAGAAGAATTTCTAATTTCAAAAAAAAAACGAAGTGAATTGAAGTATCTTATTAGCTTCAGGAAAATAAATCAAACGAGATTCTATTAGTAGTGTGAATGAAAATAGATATAGGCTTAAAGTAAAATGGATTAATCTGTTTGAATA
>Ga0139315_10094_pt1 | contig 9788 bp, 9 predicted proteins | sample In3P11_FD_99380 | JGI IMG/M metagenome (GOLD analysis project Ga0139315, IMG submission 99380) | reverse complement strand
CCTAGGCTTTAATGGAAGTGTATTTGTGTGCCTCCGTAGGTCATAACCGTAACTGTATCTACAAAGTTATGACGAGATCTTAGACTAGTTACGACTCATACTCCGGACTAATGTCTTTGGGTAGGCCTTCCCTCATAGATCTCTTAATGGCTTCGCATACCACAACTGCTCGAAGTCCCTCGATACCGGAACAACTTGGAGATTCCTCTCCTCTTATCACCCTCACGAAGTGCTCAACCTGCAGTTGGAATGGAATCTTCATCGTTGGTACTTCGACATTCTCACTCCGGAGTTCCTCAGTCCAGCTTTTTGCCTCCTTCTCATAAGTCCACATTGTCATATTGGGAACACTCAAGCTTCCCTCAGAACCGAAAATCCGGTAGAAATCTTGTCCGACTTTGGGAATCGTAGGATTCTCGCCTGTTCCCGCCTCAAAATTATGCGGAGACACCACTGCATCAGACAGTAAGAAAGTTCCGACCATTCCATTCGCAAATCGAAGTGTGATCGCCGCTCCTTCTTCTGCTGGGTAGCCTCTCTGGGACAGAGCTTGTTCTGCGTAGACACGAGTGATAGGGCCGAAGAGGTAATGAAGAATGTCGATCTCGTGGATGAGGTTGATGAAAATCGGGCCCGCCGTGTCGAGACGGCGCCACTCAGTCGGAGGATCAAAGTACTGTGGCGGCTTGAATAAAGTCCACAAGCCATTAACGGCTACAAGTCGACCTAACGATGCGATAGCTTTCTTTGCAGTAATCACATAGGGATTGAATCGGCGGTGGTGACCAATCAGAAGTCGTCGATCATGTGCTTCGGCGCAAGCAATATACTCTGCGTCAGCACTCCTTTTCGCACAGAATCACATCGGATAGTATACCAGCTCTTGCCCACTAGCGATATCCGTGGATATAGGCTTCTCGCAGAGAACGTGAACGCCATTCTCGAGCAGCTCTTTGGAAATTGGAACATGGGTGTGATTCGGTGTGCAAACTATTGCTGCATCTGGTTTGGCAGTGGCAAGCATGTCTTGGACTGATTTGAATAAGGGGCATTGGAACCTTGCTGCGACTTTCTCCGCCGCAGGTTGTGGATCGACAATACAGGCCAGTTCTGCTCCAGATGCCTCAAGCACTGCTTCTGCATGCCTAGGGCCTATTAAACCAAGCCCAACGATGGCTATCGTGACGGGAGCCGAGGGAGCCATCTTCAATCGTAGTCTTTTGAAGGTTCCCAAAAGCGTGAACAAGGTTCTCTATTCTTTGAAGCGATTATACCAACCGGAGATAATCAGAGGCGAAAGCAATACGGTGTAACCTCTAAACAGATTGGTGCGGACAGGCATTTGATAGTGTATATAGATCCAGCGTAGTACATGTACTCGGTCCGGAATATCTCTGGCAAAACACTTTTCCTCCTCTTCCGTTACCCCGCAGCACACTCAGCACCTACCTTACTGCAACATTCAGAAGGGCATTATCGTTTCCGGATTTCAAGGCGTTCTGCGCTCTGATAACCGAGGAAGGCAGACAAAGGACTGCAGTTCATAGTGGATGGATGTGTGTGCGCTGATGCGGCCATAACTGCCGTGGGCAGTAGTCTCCACTGGCGAACTTGGCATCTCTCAAACACAAACAGGCAATGTTCTAACGAATGAAAAGCTGTCAACACATTGTCTCAAGGGCCCAATTAGCTTGAGAGGGAATGGGTATGGACTCTGTATATTTGCAGTGTACTGTGTTTAAACAAACAAAATCCAACAGAGGAGTAGACGAGCAATACCTTCTCTAATGAGCCTGATGGAACAGCCATCTCTGAATAATGCTCGGAACTTTGATTAAGATCAGGTTTTCTTTGATTGAAGGTATCCCTCAGCGTGAATAAGGCGTAAAATGGCCACCCACTGCGGACGAGGTGTTCGATGGTGCCCCTGCCCTGGGCTCGCGTGACAAGCGTGGTTTCGGTGGACATGATACAAACTTATAGATGGGAAAGACAAAAGCTGTCGACTGGCTCTTGAATCCAGGTGGCATTTGATCTTTTATGTCAGCCCCGCAAAGCAATGTACCCCAGGTCATCTCCCCAGTCTCATCCAGGTACTATTGGAGTAGCTATAGTCACCGCATCTACAATTGCTGCGATTTATAACCAAGTTGTGATACCTTGGCTGATTAAAATCCAAATATGAATAGGTCTGACATGCCCTGTGGAGGTCCGCGATGATGTAGATGGAAAATGCGCTGTTCCGCAACGGGCCTCCGCACCTATGTCCGCATGCATTGGATTCTGTCGTCGCATTGATGTCGTGAGTGTATTAGCGCGGACAGAAAACATATCGAGTCGAATAAGACTAGTATTCGGGCGGACGTCAGGAATGCGCGGTTGTGTATAGCAGCGGAAGCTTTCAACAACCTTCCACGTTCATCAGGCGTGCAACTGGCTGACTAAGGATGGCTCGCGCCACGCTAGGTCAACGACACCTCTCCTCTCGTCATACTTCACCGTCTTCTTCTTCATATTCCACCACATCTGACATAGCCGAAATGCCACCGGATCGTCTCCGTACCACAAATTCCCAGGGGAGACAGAAGTCATGCTCAGAGTGCGCCAAAGCCAAGCGAAGATGCGGCCTCGAACACCCGAATTGTGCACGATGCAGCAGACAGCACTTGACCTGTGTTTACCCGCTACAGCCTCGCACACAAGGCACGAACTGTCAGGAAGACAGCTGGGGTATTTCTGGCGATTTCGACATTACTGATGCCACAATGGACTTACCGGCGACTGAAACATCGAATCTCTCATTCGACTTTGACATCCCTGCTATGTCATCTTCGTCATGCACGGATGTCGTAGACTTCGACTTCTCAGCAGGTGTGACTTCCTTGGATTCGATCGCTGCAATGCTCAACAATTCATCCCCAGAAGAAGATCACATGGCACTCCAAAGGGCGGTTCATTGCAACGCAGAGTCATTCTCACTAGCGCACCTTTCACAATTCGCTAAGTCGAGGATCGACTACTCCATCGAGCAGCTCAAGTTCGTTCCTAAAATGATGGTCGAGCAAAACGGTACACCTTGGGCTCACTGTATGCTGTATGAGGATCAGATGCCTAGGTCACTGCAGGATGCGCATGCTGCATGTGCCTTGTACATTGCAAAGAACGACACCAATGCAGAACACGTAGCCCGTTTCATTACTTCTCGTGCAAAGAATCTGACCATATCTGAGCTACCCAGCACGCCCAGCGACGTCTTGGCTCGAGCCCAAGCACTTCTTCTGTATCAAATCATGCTCGTTTTTGGTGACGGTATTCTACCGTATGGAGGCGCAGAAGGGCTACTCCCTCACTTGGAAGCTATTGGGAGTCCTCTTTTCGATATTGCAGCTCAGCAAACCGACACCACGGCTGTGTTGAAGTTGTATCCTGCTACAGCAGCACGCTCAGCATGGAGGGCCTATGTCTTTGGTGAGTCTGTCCGTCGCACGCTGCTGGTTCTATATCACATTACCGCCATATGCAACCTGTTGCGTGGGCAGCTTCAGTCATGCGCACACACTCTTGCTTTTGGGAACAGGATCACTCTCTCTGCACATCTCTGGAACGCCAAAAGCGCATTTGACTTTGCTGTCGCGTGGAACGATGGAAGACACTTCTTAGTGAAAGATCTCGACTTCACAGAGGTAATGAGGGACGCAAAACCCGACGATCTGGATCTCTTCTCAAAGATGACGCTTGTTGGAATACAAGGTATTGATGATATACGAGGCTGGTTCTACACACGAGGCTGTGTGCTATGAGTGCTCAACGTTCTGCAAAACGATGGTCCATCTATGCCATCCTACCAAAGCAATGCCAATCTTATGCCATTTGAGGATCGCCACACTCTGAGAAGCAATCAGAGATTACTACCATAACCTTCTCTCGCATATCATCAATCACCCTTGCCCTCAATGGAAGCGCCCGGCAGTGGTACTTCGGGGCACGCCCAGTACTTGTCGACCTGTTCCAAGAACTTCCGGCCACGATGCCCTGCCAAGTTCAGAATCCACTCCACCTCGATCTTGCTCAAGGGATGATGGCGCCATGGACACTTGAGCCCCATCTCACAACGAAAACGTGTGCAGAAAGTCGAAAAGCATAGTCCAAGGTCGTGGAGCTGTTCTGATCCATACACAGCCGGCGCAACTTTTCCATTGCCGTTGAAGAATCGCTCTTTTTTAGGACAGTTGTGGAACTCCGTGGTTACGTAATGGTCATATCCGCGGAGATCATATGTTGTGGCTGGAGCCTCACCTCCTGCCGATGGCTTTACCGCAAGATTTTGTGTGCGTGTCGGATGATCCAGAAAAGTTTGGCGGTCAGGCTCAGGCTCAGAGGACGCAACACGATCATGCATATCCTGTCGCTGCGCTCTCCGACCACTCCTATGTCCCCGTGCTACCATCTGCGCAGGTTCCGGCAGATCAGCCTCGGTTGCTTCATGCGACGTTCTTTCATACTGTGCTGGCACTGGTGCCTTGTCTCGTCGATGTTGTTGTTCTTGCGTCGCAGCGGAAGGCTCGACGGTGTAGTCGGCTTCATGTACTTGAGCATATGGAGCGGTCTCAACGTCCACAAAGGGCTCATCATCCCAGTCGACTTCGTCTTCCAACTCGATTTGCTGGACTACTTGCGGCGTACGTTGAGTGGTCTGGTTCCCTGACTGTTGGTATCGAGATTGCTCAGCGTCATACGCTCGCTCCGCTATATGTCCAGTCCCTGCGATCCTTCCTGCTGGTTTGTGAGTCACGGGTTCTCGATGAGGCATCTTGTGGCGGAGACATTTCCAAGTTCTCCTATCTCACCTTCGCGACCATGATGGAGCTCATCTCGTCCAAGCGTCCTATGTCGGTCAACCGTCAATGCGGCCGGCGGTTCTCCCATCCACATTGGAGACTGTCCGCGGCGCCGCTGAGATGCTCCGATAGCGTCACGATCGTGGGTAATTCTGCTCGCCTTGCCTTGGTATGGATAGCTTCCAGTATGCTCATGTCTCGATACTAGATGTGGCGGTGATCGTTCACGATACTGGTTGTCTGCATTCTGTTCATCTGTATACGCCGGTGAACGACTGCGATTTCGATCTGAACGCGCGTCGATGCCAACCGACCGGCGAGACTGCGCAAACTCTCTGTCGCGTTTGCGCCTCCTACGCTGAGCTCTTCTTCCTGCTGTGCGCATATGAAGTGGCTCTTGCGGCGGCGACAAATCGCGCGGAGGACGACCAGGAGGAGGCGGCGGTGGATTGTCAGGCCCGTACGGTCCTCGTGCTGCGCCCTTTATCTTCATTCTGGGTCTTTGGGCCACGTTTCGAAGTAGTTGTAGTGGGAGACGAAGTTGAGCCTGAATCTGTGTAAGAGACGCTTCGCTCGGGTGGGGACGGCGAAGCGATTTATATCATTCGAGGTGAAGCAGCCGAGCGGGGAACCTGTTCGTGTGGAGACTTTCACTGCGGAATATCCCTGGCGGCAAGGATCCACGCCTGCCTCAAGACCATTCAACTAGCAGCTGAGTCTGCGCGGCATGACTGCGACAGGCCACATACCCCTTGAACAAGGAACAGTATTCAAGCAGATCACGTTCGATCAAGTTACTACCATTATTGAATTGATGAAGAACTCTGTCTGTACGTCGATGGTATAGATCAGATTCAACCCGGCGGAGGATCTTTCGTCACAATAATGACTGGCAGATCCTCACTGCTCCTTGCCCCGTCATCCAACTCATACAGCTCAGACATTCTACTCAGATCTGTCCTCGTGATTTGAACGTCGGCGTTCGCAAGTTCTGATTGAGGGCTCTGCAGCTCAGCAAACACATGGCCTTCCATCTTCGCAAATGGTTGCCCGTCCTTTTCAAAGAACGCAATTCCGTCAGTTTCAAGATTCGGAAGCCCATCTGTTTCGAGTTTCGGATGGTCTACGAACTCGACTTGGATCTCCTTCGGCTCTTCGGTCTCAATATCTGTGACATTCCTACGCCGGCGTAGCATCCACCGGATGAAAAATACGATGAACGACAAGACCGCCACACTTCCGACCGAGACTCCTGCAATGGTGCTTCTACTGAATGCCCGGGAGCCATCGCCGCTAGCGACTCTTGATCCGACCTTTAAGGCTGCAATCGCGATGATCTGTTGCTTTGCGTTTGTTGCAGGGAACAAAGCGTGATGTACAGAGAAATTACCACGCTCGTAATCAACACGGATGTACGCTTCTTGGAAGAAAGTCCGCCCAAGCGTGTACTGCGTATCATTGTAAGCTCGCCTTATTGGAAAGTAGTTCGTCGCGTTCTCAAAGATCGGGTAAGTCGCTTTTTGGTCGAAAGCACTATACTGCAACACGACATTGACTCTTTTGCCTGGGTCGGAGGTTTCACCGAGACCAAACGTTATTGTCAGATTCCTTTCCACAAGCTGAGCGTGCGTCGACGGATCAACGAGATATAGATCGGTGTTATTGTCATATGTCAGATTGAATGCACTAGCGAATGCGTCACAAGCGGACACTGGCAGCCATATGTGCGACTCCGCAAAATCGACCAGCGTGTACGCAGCGCCGTCCGGCAACAGATTCACTGGCTCGTTGCTCAAGTTTTGCGAAACGATCGCTTGGATGTTCAGACTTGGCTTCCGACTGTCATTTGCATCGAATGGGAAAGTTATATTGTTCGGGACAAAACGAGATTGATCGTAGCCACCGAAGGCCAAGCTTCCCCATGCAGTTGGCCTTTCTATTGTTGCGTAAGTTTTCAAATCTCACTATGCAAAAGACTGACTGACTTACTATAGTATGCGCCGGCTGTGTAGCCGTAGCTTAGGCTAGGAATGTATCCTTCATCCCTAAGCGTTGGGATTAAACTTCGCTGAGGGTTCTCAAACTCCGAGAAATTACTTGGCTTTACATTCAAACCAAGCCGTCCAACCCACAACACTGGATTGACCACAGCTCCGATCACCTGACTTTGAAATGTAGGCCCGCCTGAGTTTGCGACCATAAGGCCAAGATTATCGAGGCCATAGAGGCCACTGGCATTGTATCCAAGCTCTTGTCGTGTTGTGACACCAAAGATGCCAATCTCATGCCAGGTACTAGAATTGGCAGCTTGGAAGCCATCATTCAGCCTGCCATTGTAGTACTCTGCGCCTCGATTGAAGGAGCAATTCTCCTGTGGTCACGCATCAGCTTCGTGTACTGCTTGACTGAGAAATTGACATAAAACCTACTGGGGGCCAAGTATTATGATTGGGGCCGGAGAGCTCAATGTGCCTGTCTCCAGGGGCCGAAAAGGCGTTAGAAGTTGCTGAGAGATGCTTTATCATGACCGGTAGGATTGATGAGGGCAGGCTCTGCGGGAGTTGTGACACTTGAACAGAGATGCACGTCTCTTAGCATTGCAGCAGCCTCAACACCGACCACCAAGTCGAACAGATATAAATTCAGAGTGGACGAGAAGCGGCAAACATTTACTGTCGCTGAAAAGGAGTCGCATGGACCATACACCGAGGTGTTTACACCAGCGGACCCAAGCTCTGAGCCTAAAAGTTCCTTAAAGGCACGAGACATGGAGACCCCTCCCCAAAATGAAGACGAAGCACAAGATTCAGACCCGGAGCAAAGCAGTCCCGATGCTGGATCCGTCTCTCCGAATACAGCACACATCACGGACGTCGAAATCCACCAGCCCGCCCACCGAATCTGGCGACGCACACAAGCTGACCTCCCTCCTGCAGACTGGTTACACCCCATGACCCCCGGACCCCTCGTGCCCCTTGACCCAGAAGATTTCGACCGCAAACCCACATCTCACGAAGCTATTGAGAAGCGTATAGACATAAAGAACGGGCCACCGGCTTTTCTCCCAGCACTAACGCATTACTCCACAAACGCCGTGCATCCACGTGACGTCGACGTGAAAGAGTACCCCCTGCAAGCAGAACCAGCGGAGACGCGAACAGTGGATGTTAGGGCTGTGGGTCCTCTTCCGAAGGGGCAGAATACGCAGAAGCCGGGACATACCGTGCCGCCTACGAGTGCGACGTTGCATGGGTCGGCGAATAGTGTTTATGATGGTGGGGTGGTGGAGGATGGTGCTTGAGGATATGGGGAATGTGGTTGAGGGAGTGGGACCTTGGTGGTAGGGTTGGGACTTGGGTGAGGTTGCAGGTTAAAGTGAGTGAATGGAGAAGGAGGAGAGGGTAAGGGGCGAGAGGCAATGTGTTGATGAGAGGGGGAGACGTATGTTTCTGTCTCGTCAGAGCTTTTGTGTTGTCGTTGGGGATTTGGATCTTGACTGGACGGATGCAACGCAATTTGTTCTTATGGAGATTGCTGAGTGCTTGCACTCACACATACGTTACTAGTATCATTGCCTGCTGTGTCTATGCTGAGCGACTATAGCATGCCCAATGACCCCATGATCGCAATGTATTCAGCCTCCCTCTACCTGCAAGGTAAATGGCAGAGATGCATTAACACCCAGTGGTTCTGACACGTGTTCCGAACTTCTCTACCACAATTCATCTGATGATTATGTTTACAGTACCTAAATGAGGTCCTGCTTGCTTGAATAAATTTGTTCGCTTTGTATTCTAAGTAAATCTCCGTGATGAGAGCCTTAGCATGGTACATAGACCTATCTTGACTTCCTCGCTTCTACGTTCGAGTTCACCACAATCACGCACGTGTAGTTTCCGCAACAGTAGCTTCGTCCCCCTTCTCCATCCCCTCGACATCCTTCACAGCCACAAACTCGTCATCGTCAAAGAACCCATACTGTCTCTGCATCTGCTCGATACCCACTGGGTCCAAAAACGGCAATTCCTTCGCCGCCTTGACATAGCTGATATTCTCCACGTGTCCTTTAGCGAAGATGAGATCGATCTCTTCCAGACTTCGCTGCTTGGTCTCAGGGTAAAAGATGTAGATGAAAGGCAGGAAGCACGCGTTTACAATGGCGAAGAAGAGATACGTGCCCCACCCGATATGGTCAATCATGATGGGCGTGATCATAACGACTAGGAAATTGAACAACCAGTTTGTGCATGTAGACACGGCGTTTGCTTTGCCGCGCGTCTTGATGGGGTTGACTTCAGCGGGATACAGCCATGGGAGGGGCAGCCATGTTGCTGCAAAGAAGGCAATGTATGTAAATAGTCCGACTGCAGCACCTTTCGCTGCGCTTTTCGTGCCAGGTATAAGAGCTGCGAAGACGAGGACCATGGAAAGACCTTGGCCGTAGGTGCCGATGAGGAAGAGCTTGCGACGACCTGTGCGTTCGATAATGAACCAGGAAGTTGTGGCGAAGATTGCGTAGACAATCATATTGACGCCTCCCAGCAACAGCGAGAGATCATGCGATGCACCGATCGAGTTCTCAAAGAGCAGGGGGAAGTAGTAGATGACTGCGTTACAGCCGCCGATCTGCTGCATGAGTTGCGAGGAAGCGCCGAGCATCATTCGTCGGAAGTGCTGCGTCTTGCCGTTCGTGAAGAGCGCGCTGAATGGTGTGATTCCTCCCTTGTGTCCGGAAGCACGGATGCTGTCCATGATGATGTGGGCTTCGAAGCGAGTCTCTTCGTCATCGATAGCATGCCCGCGCAGCGCTGCGATGACTTTGGCTGCGTCCTCGTGGCGGTCCTTCGTCAGAAGCCATCGCGGACTCTCTGGAAGCCAGGTCATGCCAAGAAGTAGGATGAGGCCGAAGATACTCTGGAACGCGATGGGGAAGCGCCAAGAGAAGTTGTC
>Ga0139315_10081_pt2 | contig 9818 bp, 12 predicted proteins | sample In3P11_FD_99380 | JGI IMG/M metagenome (GOLD analysis project Ga0139315, IMG submission 99380) | reverse complement strand
GCAACGAAGTTGCCATCTGCGGGTGGATTCTTGAACGTGGCATTCTCTGGGGTAGCGTCCTTGGCGCCCTTCTCTAAGGCATCCTTGATATGTGCCTGGATAGTCTCTGCTGATCTTTTGGAGACCACGGGACCAATATGCGTGTTCTTGTCGAATGGGTCACCAAGTTTGTAGCCCTTGAGAACATCCTGGACGGCGGATACGAACTCATCATGTATCTTTTCGTCCACGTATACTCTCTCGACGCTACAGCAACTCTGACCAGAGTTGAAAATAGCACCATCCACGAGCTCTTCAGCAGCCCACTTTACGTCCACATCGGAACGTACATAAGCAGGATCCTTGCCACCAAGTTCAAGACCAACGCGTAGGGGAACTCGGTCATTCGCTGCGCTCTGCACCGCAAGTCCGTTGGCAACCGACCCAGTGAAACAAACGAGCTGAATATGTGGTGACCGTGCTATGGCCTCAATCTGAACAATGGATCCACTGTGGAAGATTTGGAGCACACCATCAGGCAGTCCGGCTTCCTTGAAAATCTTCTGTATCTGCTCGGCACTGGTTGGCGTTTGTGGGGAAGGCTTGAGTATCACTGAATTGCCTGCTAGCAGGGCAGGTACTAGCGAGTTGACGAGGGTCAGATACGGATACTGCAGGCCGTGTTAGTATGTGTGCCAGTAAATATAGCCTGTCGCCACACGCACGTTCCACGGAAATAGAATCAACACTGGCCCCAGGGGAACCTTTCTGATGTAGCGCTTGAAGCCCCTTTCTGGCTCACCCTCCGTATCCTTGAGGGTTTCGTCACTGATCTTGAGCAAATACTCGCCACGCATGACGGCTGTTGTGATCTCCTTTGGGGTATACGCAATAGGACGACCCATCTGCTCGGTGATTTCTCTGCCCAATTCATCCTGGCGATCGTTGAGCAATTTCAGGGCTTGCTTGACAATCTTCTGCCTCTCAGCCAGCGATGTACGCCGAAAAGATTCGAACGCTGTTTTGGCCGTCTCAGGTATAGATTGGAGATCAGCATCTGAGAGTCCATTGCGTGTCAGCACTGGCTTGTTGGTAATGGGAGAAATGGTTGTGATCTTCTCGAGCGACATGATGATGGTACGTGGCTGGGTCGTAACTTGGCAGGGTAAATTAATTGGAAGACGTAAGTCAAGCAAAGGCCAACGATGCACGATCCTCGAAGCAGTTAATTTTGAGTTGAGTCTTGGTCCGCCGGACCAGTGACGTAGTGGATGCACTAGTACGGATTGAGGCTGAAGTGGAGACTAGCTTAAGCGCACGTGCGCAAAGAGTGGAGGACATTCACATCAAGGCCCCGAGTAACGGAGCTCAACAGCTACATCGTGAATGGCCAACACCAGGAGACATACCATACGGAATGTCACAACCCCTACCTGGGAATGCCACAGCCACCAACCCAATCTGTGCGTCGCACTTCACGAACCATGCCCGCCCGGACTGGTCTGACCGTTCTACAAACCTGCGGTATGTCGACAACCGCGTTCGTCTCCCGTTGACCCGGTTCATGAAAAAAGTGATGGGCGTCTGTCGTCGCTGAACGAGTGGACGCGACCTCCAGCCCTTCATCAGCTATTGGACTACTCACGGCTGCCTGTGAAGTAGCAGGTGGCTCTCGTATCGTACATGCACCAAAATGATGGTGTCGCAGTGCACACGGCCCGAAATCAACCGATGACATGTCTCCAGGGACACCGAGTGACCGTCTCTACCACCATCCTCGATTGGTTGTAGAAGGCGAACAGAGAGGCAATCCACGCGGCGAAGCCGATTCGTTGAGTATGGACCAAATATGCTCGAACTAACAGTGGAGGAATGGGTCAGCCATCGAACCAAAGAGGTGTGTTGCTCGCTCCCGCTGAGAGCGGACTCTTAGAGATTGACCCCACCCACCTAAACGCCATGTTGGGCGTCAGATGCGATCAGCTGGTATGCACATGCTGAAAGCGGTATCAACCAACGCCCCAGTTCTGCTCTTATCACAGCAGATTCCTGAAGCTTTCACGACGTTGAGCCCCATCGTGGCGAAGACTCATTTTGTTCGGGCAAGGGGATGCCGCGCAAACATGTATGGTGGAAGCTTGAAGTCATTCCAATTCAGTCAGATACAGATGGCTGCACGGAATCTACAATACAGATCAGAAAGTCCATCTTATAGGTCTGCTCTAACGCGTTGTGAATAGTACTTTCTGAAGTGCACCAATCCAGATTGACGGTAGGATGCCACCCGGATGAGTATTCACTGCATAATGTTAGGCGGGATTCTTCAGCGGTACAAAAGCATCCGTGCGCCTGTTGTCTCCTCACACCTGGTCACAGTACCGGTCCAATGCACACAGCGGTAATTGCAGCTGCACGAACAATATGTGGGGCTCCCCAAATTGATTTGCCTTCGGGTTCGGAGAGCCGTGAGGGCCTTCTGAACACTTTCGCTTCTTGCGGTTGGTGCTTAGCGAACAGCTTACCACAGGAGCATTCAAGTGCCGATTCAGTTTTATGGAACAATTGGCACGTTAGAGATCTCTCTACACGCACGGATAATAGGCTTCGAAGCAGCACACTTCTCTTGACAGAGGCGAAGGCGAAGGGTTCGACAGCGCTTCCTGATTTGCAGACGGCTTATGGCTCGTCACTTAGCCTACCCCACTTGATTGGATATTCAGAACTGGCATATGATTCTTGAAGACCCACAGTAGCAATCACCGTACTGGACACTCGTCTGCGGCGACTTTTACACTCAGAGTCGCCATTTAGGCCGATCGTTGAACAGCAAAAAGTCTCAATACGGTATCGTAGCAGAGTATTTGCTGATACCCAAGGTCGTGTGACATCGACTCAAGGAAGGGTATCGCTTCGTGGGTCTGAGAGAAGGCAGGGTGAGACTACTGCATTGGTTGAACCTGCTTCGATACAGCCGATTTCGTCACTGGCCCTGAGACAAATGCGAAGGAATGCATAGACATGCCGCAGCTAGGCAAAATCCCAGCTCGGGCATTTCCATGATAACCAAGCTGACAGGTCCCTTGTAGTGATGCGCGTTCGTAAGGTTGTGGTGCTCACTGACATGCACACGATAGTTCTCCACCTCGCCATCAAGTTTGCACCCAGGAAACGCTCGCATATCCGACCCAAGTCGAGCTGGCATAGGCTGAGCCAGTTTTCATTTCGACATTAATGGCACGACTGTGTGCATTAGGGAGGGTGGAACGACATCGTAAGTGGCTGCCAATGGTTCCCGTCATCGGCTCTACGAAGACGACAGCAAGACGCTTCCAAGCTTCGAGATATTTTTGCACCATCGAGTCGTGTGGATTAGCGATACGGAACTAATTTCCGGTCCTGAATGAGCGTAGTGCTCGAATTCACTGCCTCATCCTTCGAAGATGCGATCAATCTGAGAAGACTTGTTCCGAGGACGCTTTTCTGCGTCAACGTTTGACGCACCCAAGAGAAACTCACCATCAAAGTGCTGACACTTTTGCTTCAGATAAGTTTCTTCTATACAGATGGAAAGCTTAACTAGATCCATCCTACTTCGACAATAACAAAAATCCCGATACGAGATGGGGAGGATCAGCCAGTGCAGCAGAATTACATCAGGCGACCCTGGCGATTACATGATCCATTGCTTAGCTTTCCAAAGGGATATGCCAGGTAGCGTATGCATTGCCCACGGAAGTGTTCCTGCAGTGCGTGTAGCCTAAGCTGTCTGGAGGCGCCTTGGAGCAGATATGAGAAGCTTCTGACCGTTGAGATGCGGAGCGATCCGCTGGGATTACCGCGCTGCCGCTGAGAATGAATTGAAGACATCGGTCAGCCCATAATCTCCAGACCTCGAACCGAGCACAGCTTCGCAGCTCGAAGCTATTGAAGGTGCTGGGCATATCCAAGTCAAATTTAGCGAAGCGAGGTCGCTCGTTACCAAACTACCACTGTCAGCTGTCCTGTCGAGAAGAGCGGAGCATGCCGCACCGTCAAGACGAGGTTTTCTCAGCACGACTTGTCAGCGTCGCTGGCGCCACTCGCATCCACAGCCGTTACGCAGGCTGAACCAGGCACTGATCTGGCCGTGCCGTAACTGCCTAGTCCCGGAACTCGATATCATATCACAGTCTTAGACTGCGGAGTTTGTGCATACCATAACGTTCTCCCCAGATTCTCTTGGCCTGCTGCAGGTGACAATCCTGGTTCGTTCATGATTGTGGAGGAGTTCATAACATGCATGACCGAACTAGATATCAGAGAGCATTATCATGCTAAGAGCCCCCAGATCCACAGCCCTGATGTAAGCGAGTTGTTTCTGGGGTAGCCCCGTCAATTGTCCGTAGGGTTCAATCGGCCAGAAGATCTCATGGAAGTGTTTTAGAAGCCTCTGAAACCCGACATTTTAATCTTCAGAACAGCATGATTCATGCTCTCCGGCTGCTTCTGGTAGAACTCTGGATGAAGGTAATTCGAGACGGATCAGCGCAGGCTGTCAACGGAAGGCGGAAGCTTTACTAGGGTGCAGTATGACCGGCAGCTATGGCGGGTAGCGCTGGCTGTTAGGACCATCGAAAGGCAGGGGATACGGATTGGGGTTGGTGTTAAGGAACTCACAGCTCCCGTGATGGTCGCGTAGAACTGAGGTTTGGCGATGGGTGGAGACCGCCAGGTCCCGTGCGGTCATGGGCCCTACTGCTAATGGACAGACTGCAACAACGGGCGGCGGTCGCCAATCACTGTCTAGCTTGTTTCTGATCGCTCAGCAACGGGGAACGGGCGTTAGAGTGGCTGTGGGTCGTAGGTACAAGATGGTACTTGTTGAGCCGGCATCGGTACGCCGCCTTTCTTAACAGGGCCGCATATAGGGTTGGGATGGCACTGATCAGGCAATATCTTTCTTGATTGCGAGTCTAACTTGCGGCGAGCATTTTGGGGAGCGTCCGTTCGAGCTTGCGGCACCGACGATCCAGCGGCTTTTCTGGACTGTGCTCAACGTGGAATGTTGGTGTGCAGCGGGACCCTAGTTCGTACAGGGGTGAATGTTGACATGGGGCAACGGAAGACAGGCATCACGACCTCGACTCCTGGGCGCACGCACGAATCTGCGTGCCCTGCCGCCCATCTCGTTTGCAGCATATGGCCTAGAGACTTCTCTGACGCACGATACAGCTGGGCCCGGAGAAAGGACAGGTCTGCCCATGCCCATCCGGTATTGGGCGCCCTGCACCTCCAAGCACTGACAGACTGTATTATACCCCGCGGCGTCCACTAAGATCCAGCTTCCAGGCGGAGACAGCAACGGCCGACTAGTATATTGTGTCCCAGGCACACTGCAGTGGTCAAAAGTAGACGGTTGGACGACCTGACCTGCATATCCTTCTGACATCTTTCGACGCCATCTTCCCAGCCCGGCGCTGAGCACCTCCATCATTGCAGCCTTGCCGTCAGCTGTTGGCCTCCTGCCTCCTCCTGAGCACGTCTTCACAGATTCTACCAGCCATCGCCTGCCGGCATTGAGATTTGACCTCGACCTCTGCCATCGAGTGGTGGGATTGTGGAGGAGACGGACGCTAGGACGCAGCAGCCATGCTTTCCACGAATCTCCATCAGTACCCCTCGGCGTTCAGCCACCTCCCCGCCCCAAAAGCGGCCGATCATCAACATCAACATCGCCATCTCCCGTCGCAGCATATAGCATCATCGCCGCTCGATACGTTGGCGCATACCTCGCAATTGGCAGCGTTGCAATTTCATCAGAATCGCCATGTTTTACCAAACGGCAAGGCCATTGTCAAGCCGCATCGATTGCCGTACGCGACCGGGCCTATAGCGCCGCGTTCTCAGCGAGATATGCTCCACGAGCGATCTGGTCGCAGCAGTGCAACATCGGGACCGGTACGGCGCAGGATCAGTCGAGCGTGTGACCAGTGTAATCAATTGCGAACCAAGTATGTTACTTTTCCACGCAAGCATCCTGTACGAAACGTCTACTGACTCGCACAATTAGGTGTGATGGTCGACAGAGTTGCGCACACTGCATAGGTACGTATTCCTTGAAAGTAGTTCGTGAAGGGAGCGCTGCAAAGAACCCTTCGTTGGTGGTAGATGCGTCGTGCCCTCGGGCGAATGCAACATCAGCGACCCCTGTCGATTTGCTTGATGGTGTGCATGCCATCTAGTGTAGTCAAAGTGTAACTGTGCTTGACAGCTCAGCTGACAGAGCGCAGAATTCGGCTTAACGTGTGAGTACATTCGTGAACGCAAAAAGCGTGGCAAAGCTTCGAGAAAGGACATTGCTCAGCAGCAGGCTGCCGCAGCAGCAGCATCCGGGAACGGCACACAACCGTCCGAAGAATCTGGTACCCCAGCATCACCAGAAAGGGCCGCCGATTCAGTCCACGGCAGCAGTCCGAAGCTCCCAGAAGGCCAGCGACCACTACCAGAGCTAGCAGGTCGATCAGCTAGTATGGTCAGTAAGCTCGATATGGACCCAACACCAGTATATCAACACCGGACGATGAGCATGAGCGCCGTTGACTCGATCCATGAAAATGATCTTCATCACCAGATGGGCGACGGCATGCAACCCATGCAGCCTATGCATCCCATGCAACCTCCTCGGATTCAGACGCAGGGGCTGCCCATGCACAATTCGATGCCTGAGTACACAACGATGAACGATTACCATGGAAACCTCACCTACCACTCCCCTCTCCAGATGATGCAACCAGGAATGCACCCCATCGTCCCATCGCATGGTCATAGCCTGGGAGACTATGCTGAGAGCCCCTACAGCATGATGAGTCCGCAAAGTGCACATACACAAGCACCCCCAGACGCCTTCCGGATACCTGCAGAGCCGACGAACATGGGTTACATGAATCGCTCGCCAGTTGCTGGTTCTCCTGGTTGGATGCTACCTTCTCCTTCTACAACGATGTACTCCGGAGCACCACACCAGAATCCTTCTCAGCAGCTAAGATATCCTGTCCTCCAGCCATTGCTACCGCATCTTGCCAATGTCATGCCAATAACATTGGCCTGTGACTTGTTGGAGCTTTATTTTCAGAGCTCTTCGACGGCTTTCATGCAACCTGTATCCCCCTACGTACTTGGCTACGTCTTTCGAAAGCGTTCTTTTTTGCGACAGCATAACCCACGCATCTGCAGTCCAGCGCTCTTAGCGAGCATGTTGTGGATTGGGTGTCTGACGAGCGAATCGCCATATCTGTCTTCAACCCCTTCCGCGAGAAGTCAATTGTCAGAGAAGTTGGTCAATTTGACCATCAGCTTGTTGAAACCTCTTGTGCACCAGACACCTGGCGAATCGGAAGGAAGCCCGGCATCTTATCCTCACACCAATATGGTCAGTGGTGTCACCATGGGTGGCTTTGGTATGCCGGCGCAAGACTCTGAGACAGGTTTGCGTAAGTATATTGCTTTTGCAGCTTCTGTGCCTCATGCGCTAATGAATCCAATAACAGCGGGAGCACCTGGAGGTCTTGACGACGTAGCAACATACATGCACCTAGCCATTGTGATTTCAGCAAGCGAGTACAAGGCTGCATCACTCCGCTGGTGGAACGCTGCATGGTCACTAGCCAGGGAGCTAAGGCTAGGCAAAGAAGCCCCTGTGACACCCCCACCTGAACCAAATGATGAAGATGCAACTGGAGAACTTGACATAGAACACATGGGTGGGACGTATTCGACTGGACCAAGCAGCTCTGTGGACTTCACTGAAGAACAACGCGAAGAACGCAGACGTATATGGTGGCTGTTGTACACGGTTGACCGGTGAGCATCCCGAATTTCTGCTCCATGGTTCTCAGAACTCGCGTTTTATGGGTGCTAATCGTTCCACAGTCACCTAGCATTATGCTACAATCGACCTTTGTCTTTGTTAGATGTCGAATGTTCGGGCCTTATGCAGCCACTTGACGATAACGTATGGCAAGCTGGCGAATTCTTCGAGGACTCCGCTCAATCGTTTTCAGATTCCCCATTTCGCCGAAGAGGTCCTACCTTTGAGTGCACCGGACACTCCATTTTCGGATTTTTCTTACCTCTGATGACCATTCTCGGAGAGGTTATCGACTTGAACTACGCAAGAAACCATCCACGATTCGGCGCGAAGACCGACTGGGACGTTCACGCCTTAGAAATAAGTCAGCAGCTCATAGCGTACGGTCAGTCCTTGCAAGAGCTTCGAAACCGCGCCATGAACGAGGCCACCGCAGAGGCGCATGAACCAGTGCATCCTGGCACGCCATCTGTTCGATCTGTAAATTCGACGGTGTCAAGAGCGCAGGAGTCATTGATGCATGCCAAAATCGTGGAAGCATATGGCACTCATCTCATGCATACTCTTCACATTTTGCTCAACGGCAAATGGGATCCTATTTCGCTCCTGGATGACAACGACCTTTGGATATCATCACAAAGCTTCGTGGACGCCACAGGACATGCTGTCTCGGCTGCGGAAGCATTGAACGAAATTCTCGAGTACGATCCAGATCTCAGTTTCATGCCGTTTTTCTTCGGCATATATCTGCTGCAAGGAAGCTTCCTGCTGCTGCTAATCGCCGACAAACTGCAAGGGGAGGCGAACCCAAACATTGTACGTGCTTGCGAGGTCATTGTGAGGGCGCATGAAGCGTGCATCGTCACTCTCAACACCGAATATCAGGTGAGTGTCTCAGGCGTTGCAGAACTTTGAATTTCCGCAATCAGCCTTTTGTTTCTTCTGGGACGGCGGCACTTTCTGCCGAAATTGGTCGATCATGCTAACAAACCATCTGCAGCGAAATTTCCGGAAAGTCATGCGTTCCGCCTTACAGCAAGTGCGTGGTCGCGGCGTGGACGAACATGCCGAATTGGCACAGCAACGGCGCCGGGAGATGTTGAGCCTGTACCGCTGGAGCGGTGACGGAACCGGTCTCGCACTCTAAGTCGCATTCGCTTTGAGCATTGGCCGTTATTACTACACTTGCCAGATCGGGTGCGCATTATACTGCATCCGAACTTTATCGAACAGGCCGACCAAGATCTCTGTTTCGGCCCACGGGAAATGTTCCTCGCCTTCTGCCTTGCTTACCCTGAGCACATCCTTAGCATTGCAGTATACCCTTATTTGTTTCTTCTACATCTTTGATTTTCTCCTTTACTCCGGCGCATGGGACATACAAATTGGATGGAATACACTTGGCATCTTTGGATCGGCTACTCTCAGTGACGCCATGCAGGGGGGGAATACGGTTCTTACATACCCTGTTTCGGGCGTTGTCCACGTACCTTATATTACTGCACGGCTTAGCGGCGCGTTGTTTGCGGATGGCTTTTGGGTCCGAAGTTCTGCACACACACACCATTTCCACTTCTATGATACACCACTTTCTTGTCTTCAAAAGCGACGTATAACACGATACCTTTCTTCTTGGCGATTTTCGGGTGAAAAAGGTCCGCCTCACATATCATAGTTTATTATATTCCATGCGCTTCTTGCATTTGTTGTTCTAGACGGACCTAAACGATAATAGAGACCCATAGCTCGAGTCGAGCCCATGCCTCGCGTACACAATCAAGATCTTGAAACAGGCAATCGCTTCCATCCAATATTCTCACATGTACCTGAACAACACATCAACTGATTTTCGCGCTTGACAACACTGATATCAGAGCATGGAAGCGTGTTAGCGACTTAGTGGCCCACAAGCACTATGATCACCAACTATAGGCCCCGCCGTCCCCCGGCCCGCCGCTTTTGTTTCATCGCCTTGCGGTACTAATCCCAGGAT
>Ga0139315_10089_pt1 | contig 9930 bp, 6 predicted proteins | sample In3P11_FD_99380 | JGI IMG/M metagenome (GOLD analysis project Ga0139315, IMG submission 99380) | reverse complement strand
GAGAGCCGACGGTTCGTTCTGGTTGTGTCGCTGCTGTGGTGTTTGCTGTCACTATCGCTTCACCAATCATCCAGCGAGGCCTGAGGTATCCAAGACGCCCGTGCTTGTGCTTCAAGGCCGACCATCCTTAGCTCTACAACCAGCTTCTGAGATACTCTTCGCTTGTGCTCTGCGGAAGCTTTGGCAAGCACACACACAGCTTCGGAGAAGCAGAAGAGCGTTACGTATCCCTAATCCGACTCCAACGACACAGCTTTGGCAACGACCTCGACAGCATCTACCTCAACCTCCAGCCATCGCATGCCCGCGCGAATTGAAGCATTGCGACCACCATGGCCGAAGCTCTAAGTACTTCGTCAGACCTGAGTATGCTCGTCCTTGGTTCTAGGACTGCCCCAACTGCGGACAACGGTAGCTAACGAAGCGTCCACTCCCTCCAGGCCACCCAATTCTTAACCTCACCCCGGAAGAGAAGCGCGTCTTCGGCCAGCTCTTCGCGCGCGCCGACACGGAAAAAATCGGCGTCGTTACCGGCGAAGTTGCCGTAAAGTTCTTCGAGCCGACGAAGCTGCCGGCACCCGTGTTAGGGGAGGTTAGTGGATGCCCCATACTAGATGTAAAGGCGGGAGACATTGTAGGAGAGAAGAGTCGCTGACGGCCTGTTTGCGGTCGAACAGATATGGCAGATTGCGGACACAGAAAACCGAGGCTTGCTGACCAGCTCGGGATTCTGTATTGTGCTGAGGTTGATCGGACACTACCAGGCTGGAAGAGATCCCTCCCCTGAACTGGCTTTTCAGCGTAGGCTCAACCCTAGATGGCCGCTTGGCCCCAAGGCTGACAGACTGGAAACGCAGCTGGACCGTTGCCTAAATTCGAGGGCCTCAATGTCCCGCCTAGCGCGCCAGCGCCCTCCCTCCCTGGACCTATCCAGCCGCAGCTCAGTGGTGGAGGACCAATACGGGTTCCGCCGCTAACGCCGGACAAGGTCGCCGAATATTCAGCTCTGTTTGGAAGCTTGGGTGCTCACAATGGCGTTCTCTCCGGTACCTTGCACCCACAACTGCGCGCGGCCACGAGCAGCGGACTGACAGGATCTCGCAGGTGAAACGGCGAAGAACATCTTTGAAAAAGCCCGGTTATCGAACGACACCTTGGGGCGGATATGGAACCTAGCAGACACACAGTTGCGCGGCGCTCTCGACATGACCGAGTTCATCATCGCTATGCATCTGATTGCTTCTTACAAGAGTGGTTTGTTGAAAGCCTTGCCTTCGAACCTACCACCAGGACTATACGAAGCTGCGTCTAGGAGGGGACCAGCTCCGGCTCTGCGACTATCAGGAGGTGCACGTCCCGGAGAACCGGTAGCAATATCGCGTCAGTTCACCGGGCAGGGCCCTCAGCGCGCAGCAAGCCCTCTCAGCCGACCACCTTATCCGAACGCTCCCCAAACCCCCCAATCTTCAGGGCTCGACTGGGTCATCACTCCGCAGGAGAAAGCGGCTTACGACGAGCTGTTCAACAAGGTTGATACTGCCAGCCGAGGATACATCACCGGCGAGCAGGCCGTGCTTTTCTTTAGCAACTCGGGTCTGCCGGAAGATATATTAGCCACTATCTGGGACTTGGCAGACATCAATTCCGAGGGTCGACTAAGTCGAGATGAATTCGCAGTTGCTATGTATCTCATCAAACAGCAAAAGCCTCGTCCTGGGCAGCCCAGACTTAACCTCCCAGCATCTCTGCCGCCCAATCTTGTGCCGCCGAGCATGCGCAACCAGGCGAGACCTGCACAACAACCGACAGCTCCTGCTTTTGACAACGCCGCCTTCGCGACTCCGAAGCCAGCATCGGAAGATCTATTTGGTCTGGATGCCTTCTCCAGTCCTATACCTGCGCAGTCTACGGGCGGTTCTGTATCCTACAATAAGCCTGTCGAGACAGATCCGTTTGGTAACAAAAGCACTTCACCGACCTCGCCTCAAGCCACTATCGCTCCAGCGCCGCGCAACCCTGCTTCCATGTTCAAGCCTTTCCAACCATCATCGACCTTCGGTCAAGGCTTGACGACTCAAACTACTGGTGCGTCTGTCACCTCGTCACAGCCCCAGATACGCGGACCGCCGACCTCGGCCATGGACGATCTACTCGGTGACAATGATCCCGAGGTTAGCAGCAAGCTTACCCAGGAAACCACGGAGCTCGCAAACATGTCCAACCAGATTGGTACTCTGCGGAATCAAATGCAGGACGTCCAGCAAAAGAAATCAGCAACAGAGAGCGACCTCTCGAGCGCAGGCAAGCAGAAGCGGGAGCTTGAGCAACGTTTGGCGCAGTTCAGGTCACAGTACGAGCAGGAAGTGAAGCAGGTCAAGGCGCTGGAAGAGCAGCTTGCGGCATCCCGCAACGACACAAGGAAGCTCCACCAAGAACTGGCCATGGTTGAAGGAACTCACCAAGATCTTCAAACCCAGCACAGGCAGGTTCTTGGAGCTTTGGAGGCTGATCAGCGTGAGAATGCCAGCTTGAAAGAGAGGATCCGAAATTTAAATACGGAAATCTCGCAGTTGCGGCCGCAGCTAGACAAAATGAGGTCGGATGCCCGCCAGCAGAAGGGCATGGTTGCGATCAACAAGAAACAACTAGCTACGAACGAAGGTGAACGTGATAGGATGAGATCGGAACTCGCCGATCTGACCAAGGCAGAGCAGGAGCAGCAGCAACAACAAAGGCGGGAGCAAGAACGGGCTGCAGCAGTTGTTTCCCCGGCCACTTCTGAGCGGTCCAACACGAATCCTTTCTTTAGGAAATCTTCCGCTACGGCAAGCGAAAACGTCATGTCGCCGGCCGGCTTCAACCGAGAGGAGAGCCAAAGGGACTTTGACAATATCTTTGGCCCTTCGGTAGCCTCGTTACAGACAAGTGCTCCACCGCAGACGTCGTTTAAGAACGAGCCACAAACCTCGGGCTTCTCTACTCAGTCAGGTCCTTCTGTGGTGTCTTCGGGCCCCGACGTCCCAACACCCTCAACGTCTCCGCCAGCATCGACTTATCAAGATTCTCCACGTACAAACGAGCCTCCTCCGCCACCTGAGTCACGGGTCTTCTCATCTCCTTTCCTACCGATTCGTGAAGGAGCACCACGCAACAGCTCCTTCAGCTCCTCGGTGAAGGTTTCCGCTCCTGCGAGCAGATACGGCGGAGGTGCGGCCGGCGTCGAGACACCGACCAACATCGAAGCAGCATCGCCGGCAGCTACGCCAATCCAAGAGCGAGAGGTTTCGAGAGGATCTGACAGACCTGAAGCGAGCAGATCCGATACTGGAAGCTTCATTAACTCCGCACTCAACCGTAACCAGACTTCCTCGCCAGCCGCAAGCACTACCAGCGATGCCGCCAGGTCTAGCTCAAAGTCTGAGGAGCCGAAGGACCCTGACCAGTCTTTCGGCCCGCCATCAAATCTGAAAGACCTTCCAGGCGCCTTCCCAACGGAAGCTGCAGATTCAATCCAGCCTACCCCCACTGGCGAAAGTGCCGCGAGCGAGCAAAGCAAAAGCAGCACACGACCATCCGAGGGCTTCTCTAGCACACGCACCGATCCGTTCTCCTCAATGAACGGCAGTCAGACTCGTGGTCCGAGCACTGCGAAACATGACTTCGACGCCGCATTTGCCGGAGTCGGTGGCAGCCGGGCGGCTCAAGAAAGGCAGAATACTGGGTCATCGCTCAATGGATCCGCTGACAATGCATCAGCGTCAAAGTTCTCCAGAGAATTCCCGCCAATTGAGAACCTTGACCATGAGGAAGACAGCGACTCGACCAGCGAACCGGGCTTTGACGACGACTTCACTGCCGCTTCCCCGAAACCGAAAGCCGAAAGTGTGAACGCACCAAGTCAATCCCAGCCTTCGCGGCCACTGACGAGCACTACGAACGTTGAGGAACAGTCCGATTATGGCTTTAGGCCCCGTCCGTCGGTGTCGCAGGTCGATTCCAGCGCCAGTCTCCCACCTGCAAGTGCGCAAAAATCACCACCAACCTACGAACAAGCTGTATCACCACCTGGGAGCAGCCGGCAGCCCAGGGACTCTAATCAGTTCCCACCCGAGTTCAGTGGCCTATTGCCCTCTCGAGAGGACCCTACCTCACCAACACATGTGTCACAGCCGTCCGAGAAGAGCTTCAGTCCACCTCCGCCAACGCAAGGCCAAACTTTGTTCGGCAGTTCCAGCTCTACCCGAGGGGTGCCTTCTGTGACTAGCAATATGTTCCCGGGTTACCCACTTCCCAGTCAGACCTCTGCATCCACAGGGCCTAGCGACGCGTATTACCCTCCAGCTTCCTATTCCACGGGTGAAGGAGCGCAACAACCTGCCACTCAGCAACCGCAGATGAGCAGGCCATCATATCAAGACGACTTCGATACGGGCTTCGATGACCTGGACGAGGCAAAAGAGGCAGACGACAAGGGCGAGGACGACTTCTCCTTTTCCTCCCCGCACAGAGAGGGCTTTGATGACTTTAACCCGGTCTTTGACTCACCAGCCGCTTCCAAATCCACCATGACCTCGCAGCAGACGCCCACAGGCATGACCATCCACGACGACTTTAGCGACTTCGATCAACATCTGAGCGGCTACGGTAGCACGTCGAGCAAAGCGCCGCAGCAGCCCCATGCCAACACGGCCCAGGACTGGGATGCGATCTTCTCAAGCTTGGACACACCACAAGAAAATAAGTTGTCCAGCGAGCCCATCAAGTCGCCGTTTCCGGCCACGGCTGGTATGAGTGGCAGCGGCACTGGTGGTACAGGCTTCTCCAGCAGCGGCATGGGGGGAGGCGAGTCGTCGAGCTCGACACAGAATCAGCAGAATATGCCACAGCTAGGCAGAGCGCTCAGCGCGGGGACTGAGCATGATGATCCGATATTGAAGAAACTGACGGGGATGGGGTATCCGCGGCAGGATGCATTGAATGCGCTTGAGAGGTTTGATTATGATATCAACAAGGTGAGTTCGGATGCCGCATCTCGATGAAGAAGAAGGCTATGAAAAGTGCTGACTATCTGACAGGCGGCGGATTATCTGACGAGTGGACAGTAGTAGATGGCTGAGGAACTTAAGCGATGTATGCATCGAGAATATTAGTACTTCAGTGTAATACATAATCATGTGCATAACGGCGGGTCAAGCATTTATAGTCCTAGACAGCAAGTCCATTGCAAGAAGGTTGCTCTTCGAGCTAGAGATGCTCTCCGTAGTGAGTGCTGTTTAAATCGCTGAAGGTACCGAAAGATACTTGATCTGAGGGTTATGTACATCATGTCTCAGGCGATCTCCGTACCTTTACCCGTACTTGATCATGACGACATATTACCAAACGAAACTGGATTGATGTCTATTGCAACGACCGTTCTTTCTCAGCTCGCCAGCCGGCGCATCTATCGCATGAGTGTGACTGACATTTGCACTGTTCATACGGAGTACTGTCCCACGATTCGCCCAGGGCAGCTGCAGGTCCGTTGCTGGACCAGCCCGCCTGTGCTAGTGCGGTACTAGTACAAGTAAACACCCGGGTTCCCACACTCAGTCCAGCACTGAAACTCCACCTTGAGAAGTATCAACGCGGTATACAGTCGCTGTCGCCCACATCTTCCTTTCTCGAGCCATGTCTGCGAAGCCCTGCCATCTGCTCAGGCTGCCGACTGAACTGCGCCTCCATATTTACGACTACGCGCTCTGCGACGCCGAGGCCATAACCATATCCAGCGGCGAAGTAATCGATTACGGCTTCGGTGTTTACCCCGATAGTCGCGCCGAGCAGAACATCGGCAGGAAACATCCGTCTATATCAGGTCTACCGGTGAACCATGTTCCAATAATCCGCCGTCATTACGACCCGTCTCTCCTCTCCATCACTTCTCCGGCGGTGGTGATCCCCGGCTCCGTAAATCACTCGTCACCCGCCGAGTCCTTCGCCGACTCCGCCTACGCCTCTGCAGCTTCGCTCGCGTCAAGCTCGCATACCAGCACCAAGGCTTCTAGTGGGAACGCCGATGCCAGCTGGGACGCTATCCCGCTGTCTACTCCGCTGTCCCTCCTCGCAACCTGCCGCACCATCAACGCCGAACTGCAATCCCACTTGCAATTCCAAAAGACCACCACCGCGCAATACGGCCCAGCGCTCTACGTCTCCTACCCAACCGGCCTCCTCGTCTTAAAAGCCCTATGCCCACATTTCCTAGCCCACGCGCGAGCCGTCTACATCGCCGGCGCATATCATGTCTCCGCGCCGACCCAGCCGCCCGAAACCGAAAGCGCCATCTCCCGCCGCCTCGCTAGGCTCGACAGCATTCGGCACAGGAATTACAGCGAGCGTGTAGCCTCCGCCGAAGATTCAACGCCCTCACGGCGTCCACACCACTACCCCATTCCGACACCCGAGGCCACAACCGCACTCGCCTCAACCGTGCGCACCCTCCTAGGGCCCCGCGCTCATCCAACCCTTCAAAAGCTTCAGCTCCGCATCTACTACCCCTCGGAGCACTCCTACCGGCACGTCTGGGGCGACGACGCGAGCCCGATCGTCGTCGCCCTGCAGAACACGTGGGGCGGAAACATTGAGACCGAGGTCTGGCGCGGGCGGTGGGGGACGGGAGTGAAGTTCGAGGCGAGGAGTAACGTCGAGAGCAGGGTCATGAGTAGTGTTTGGAGGAGGCTTACGGAGAAGAAGCAGAGTGAGACGTTTGTTGTGGGGAAGGAGTGGCCTGAGGAGTCGGAGGGCTCGAAGGTCGGGGAGAGGGGGGGGAAGAATGTAGGGTCAGCTACGGTATCTCTCAGACGTGAGACGAGAGTTTGGGCCAACGGGACACGGGAGTAAGATATTGGATTTTTTTGTGTATTATTCTGGCTGACTAGGCTTGAAAATGGGGGTCTCTTGGACTAAAGAGGAGTTGTATGCCTGCTAGGCGTCGATGTGGCAAAAGACTCATGCAAGAAGTTACTTAGGTTCTGGAAAATGCGGCAGACCTCCGCCGCCTTGTACACACCTATTGGCTCCGACAGCAACAATATTATGTCTTCACGCGAGCGTCAAGGCCCATTCCCCGAACTCTATTACCAACCCGTCTACAGCCCCCATCTCTTCGGATCCAACGCCCCTATAGCCGCGCTCCTCGCTTTACCGTCCCACACAATCTCCGACACCAGCTTCCCTGTCCCCGGCCCATTCTGAATCCCCCAGCAAGTATGTCCCGTAGCGACTAACAGCCCCTTCACACTCGTCTCGCCAATAAGCGGCCCACTAGATCCTCGACTCACATTCGGCAAATAACACGCCTGCCTCGCCGTGACCTCGCCATCTCGCAGCTCGTCCGAGATGGCAGAGACGTACTCCACGATATCCTGACACCTGCTCTCGTCGACTTGGACCAGGTCCGTCGATTTGGGAAGCGGGATTAAGTGGTCGCCTTCGCCGCAGGCGTAGATCTCATTGTTCGGCCGCGCATATATCTCCGGCGTCACGGTCTGGGTGGACTGACGCTGTTTGCGCCTGCTTTCGCCGGTTTTACCTGTCGAAGCAGGAAGGGTTATGGATGTGAAGAGGCAGTAGGGCGAGACGTCCGCTTTGATGGTTACGCTGTGCGCGCGGAGGGCGGATATAGGGGCGCCGGGGAGGATGGTGGGGGTCCAGGGGCCGGCGGACAGTACGACATGCGTGGCGGGTAGGACCTTCGTCTCGCCGGACGAGGGATCGGCGGTTGCGTTGGAGTCGTTGGGTGTGCCTGGGGCTTTGGGACTGTAGGTTACGGATTGGACGGCTGACCCGTCTGCAGATTTGTCAATGCTGGTGGCGGAGCCGTAAATTATCTTGACACCGGCTTCTTCGGCTAGGGACGCCATCGAGGTGGTGAATTGGTAGGGATGGACTTGCGCCGTGGTGCTGGGGTCGCCCATCTCTTCATATGCCCTGATGTTCTCAGGTATGACCCAATCGAGGTCTTCGGGCACGCCAGCCCTTCTAAGAAGGCCCAAGGCTTCCTTGGTACGTTTCTTGAGCGAGACCCGAGTGTCGGATTCTTTGCCGGTACCGCCAAGCGGCGCTTTCGCTGCGTCGATCTCGCCGTTGCTGTTCTTGCCGTCCATGGCCTTCGGGTCTACCGAGCGGCCCTTCATCTCAATCTGGCCGCAATTAACACCCCTATAGCCCCAGCGTTGAGCACCTCCATGCTTGTCTGCCAGCTCTTTATGAAGTCTGTAACTTAGTGGCACAATGCTGGAAGGATACGCCCATAGCGCGAGCAGACCGCCTGCTTTGCCCGATGCGCCGCCGGCGATCTTGGTGGACTCGAGGAGAGTGATGCTGTCACGGTTGCGGTCGAAGGACGAGTGGTGCGAGAGGAAGTAGGCGGATGTGCTGCCGATGATGCCGCCGCCAATGACGACTATATTCTTCGGGGGGTCTGAGGAAGCCATGGTCGCGCGATGGAGGATGCGAGGAAGACTTGTGGGAGGCGCCAGCGTATTAGATGACGGGCGAAGAAATTCAAAAGCCGGATGCTTGCTTATATCGTGGTGGCGTTGACAACCATCAATTGCATCTCTATCGATAACCATCGCGGCCTGACAAGCTTCAGGAAAACGTGTTGCTGGTTCGTGCTCCCGTCCCGTCGCTCGCTTACCAACGCACAGGCCTCCGGGATCTCTGCTTCTGCCAAAACTCGCTCGGGCTCTCCACGCCGCGTTTTTGAGGGTACAGTGGTTGTTTACGGTTCAAAAGGATTGGAATTCAAAGATCTATAGCCAGGATGTCCAAAGAACGCAAAAAAAGCTGATTCAGCCGAGTTTCGAACTCGGGACCTTCTGTGTCCTGCATGTCACGTGATTGCTCACGTGATGACATGTTAGACAGATGTGATAACCAACTACACCACCGAACCGCTTGTGAAGGAAGTTTCGGCGTTCTTAACACATGAATCTCTGCTGTATCCCGCGGGGAAAACTGGGTCAGCGCTGCACTTCCGATAATCTTATTGCATCTTCACTTTGCGCTACAGATGTTTATGATGTCTGCAGAAGAACTCCGCATTCCAATTTGCCGTACTCCTGGTAACTCGTATTCACCTCAATGTCTTTGCTCCAACATGGATTCGGCGATCGTGATGGAGTTGCGATCATGTCGTGATTAAAACTCCAATTCCGATTCCACCGTATACTCTACTGTGATAAGCTTAGGACTGGACTCCTGAAATCTGGATCGCACCCTCAGGATCCCCAAATCAGCTGATACATGAAATTGCTGAACTACTGTAAGATATGTGATCCGTTATCATGCGGAATCAGTCCAGTTTGCTCGCCGCCATATGAATACAACTCCCGTTCGACCCCAATTCCATGCTAAATGTTCACACTCTTCAACACCTCAGCGAGCTTCTAGAAGCCTCAGCGCCCTCCAGTACCTTCACCATCTGAAGCAAGTAACGTCTCTGCCTAGGAATTGTAACCGGTACGGTCTTGTGAGCAAGTATTGACAGCTGCACCAATGTCAAGTCGTGCATCGGTAGATAAACTCCAAAGACACCGTCAGTAGTCCAAGACATCTATGAGGATGGGTTAACAAACAGCGTCAGACGGCTGAAATATTCTGAGCTCGCCAGCGCCTTTACGGTGGCCACACTGAAAGCGAGGGAGGGCGGATATAGGTACCGATATGTCATTGGGATCTCGCAGCGTCAGAAGTCGCTGAGCAGATATGTTTGCCAGTTTCAAGTTAGACGTGACACGCATCAGTGACCGAAAAGGATCGTTGGGGTCAACACGGGGCTGATATGCGATTGACATGAGATTGGACGTGATATTCGTGCTTCTTCCTACCATTGCCAACTTGCCGTACACTCACGCAAGGCTGAGACGTCATTGATTCTCGAGC
>Ga0139315_10088_pt1 | contig 10008 bp, 5 predicted proteins | sample In3P11_FD_99380 | JGI IMG/M metagenome (GOLD analysis project Ga0139315, IMG submission 99380) | reverse complement strand
CAGCTGCAACGAATGGCGCGAATAATGTCGCGCTGGACTCAAGGAGTATAGATGAATTACTGAAATTCATTGAGGGTGGAGAGATGGCGAGCCCAAAGAGCAAGAGTAAGAGGAAGAGTTTGAATCCGAAGGCTCGTGGCGGTCGGAAGACGCCAAGCACTACTACAGCTTAAATCACTTCTTCAGACGGAAGTGACGCGACGAACCGACAGAGTGAGAGAGCGGCAACACAAGAAACTATCCATGTACACCAAGTTCATCACAAGGACCCCAATGTTTGTCTTGCACGCAACGTGGGAGGCACTGCCATCTCTGCTGCGAGGTGTGATGTGATCAAACGAACCCGGATTCACCTTGCACTTGTTTGAAATATTTACTTACTTATGTAACTTACATGCTGTAACTTAGTTACATGTATACAGAGTGAGGTGTTTAATATGGAGCTGGGAAGAGATAAGAGGAAAGGAAAAGAGAGTGGGGTTGTATAAATGATCATGTACTGTATATATTGTGTCAAAGCAAAAGTCGCTTAATGAAAAGCATTTCTCCACTTCATGAGATATTACCAACAGCGTTTCCTTGCTCTTCCACTACCTCGACTCAGTCATGGGCATTTACATCGTCAACGACCAGTTCCGCGCCCACACCTTCCCGCCAAGCGCATGCTGCAAATCTGAGATAACAAGTTTCCTTGTATCAGGACAATACTCAAGACATGCATCCACCTTCACTCCATCTATTGAAACAGACATGTTGACAGGTGCTTCTGGAACACCCAAAATCGTGACATTCGCCAATGGCAGATCCAGACCGCTGAACTCTCCTTCGACTTGAACGTCGATCCTCAGCCTCGATGTTTCACTTTCAACACCCAATTGTGCCTCCATAGTCACAATCTTCGTCGCGTTAGGCATTATACTGACTCCGTCGTCGAGATATAGCTTGCCTGTTGCGCGCCGAGAAATGCCCAAGGCGACGATAAGGGACCAGTCCGTTTTTCGCGCTTCTCGCGTGGTCATGGCCATCTGCTGCGTTGCGAGTATATGCCCGCCACGAATATATACTGGTATGTGTCCAAGTGGTGCATCAATTGTAGTGTTCTTCCTGCTTGGTGAAGAAATCGCGGATTGATTGTACCAGTCATAGTAGGTATCAGTGCCTTCCACAAGGCCGGGGAAGACACCATCTACCGTCGTGTGGCCTTGCACTAATACTGGTGTCACTAGTATAGCTGGTCCAAGGAAGAATTGGCGAGCTGCATCTGCAAGAGAAGGGTCATTCGGGAACTCCCATGCTAGTGCACGCATGACTGTCTCGCCTTTGGTGTGAGCGTTGTAGAAGAGCGTGTACAGGTACGGTAGCAGCTGGAAGCGGATATTCATTGCAGCCTTTGTGGCTTCGATGACACTTGCCCAGCGGTAAGGCTCCTGGTCCACAGAACCAATGGCATTGTGGTTGCGGTAGAACGGGAAAAATGCACTGAGCTGCATCCAACGGTTGCAAAGTTCCTCATCCGTGTTGCCTCCAAAGCCACATGTATCCACTCCGAACATAGGGATGCCGAACAGGGACATCGAGAGAGCTTGTGGGATTGAGAAGTACATATAATAGAACCTTGAGGCGTTGTCACCACCCCAATGGCCAGAATAGTTTCCTGATCCAACAAAGGTGGAACGACCAATGATGAAGGGGCGAACTCCCGGGCTAATTTTGCTAATGGCGTTATAGGTGTTTTTGCAAAATTTGGTGGCCATAGAGATTGTGCACGTCATATTCTTGGAAGCCAGAATGGTGTGTGGCATTTGGGGAGACTGCATGCACGGCCAGATCACCATGGACATGATTCAGAACGTACGGTGGATGATTCACATCGCGGATACCTGGTGTAGGCGTCGTCCTAAGATAAGCTGTTAAGGATGCTGCTGAAGTAGCGGTCAATGCTGCTACTGCGGCTTGCGTCGAAGAGGCAGACAAAGCGGACGCTGCCTCAGTAGTATTCGTGACGTTGAAGCCTTCAGGGTAGTCGTAGTCGATGTTGCCAGGTTCTCCTGGTAGTTCAAACCATGGGTGAACAGGATTCAGCGTTATATTTTGCGAGCCACACGATCCTACACAGAACGAACTCACTTCATTCATATCGATCCAGATTCCGTCAAACGCTATCTTTTCGTGCCAGGCAGCCATGGTCTTCTGCCACCATTCTTCCGCCGACTTAGTGTGCCAATCAGGGAACACAGTATATCCAGGCCAGACTTGCCCGACATACAGGGAACCATCCGGATTCAGCATGAAGCTGCCTGTATTGTTACCATCATCAAACACAGGATACACGCCCTTCTCTGTTTCCGGGTTAGGCACATATATTGCCGCGTCCACGATAGGTATATAGTGTTGACCATTATCATGAAGCCGTTTCAAGAACTTGGCTCCTTCGTCGTATAGAAAGCGATCAGCATCATTGTCAAAGTCACGGTACTTAAACATATAATCGATGTCATTCCATACGCTTTCAAGGCTCAGGCCGAACCTGGCCATCTCATTAACGACGTGTTCCGTTTCAGACCAGTTGTGATAACCCCATCGACACTGATGATAACCAAAAGTCCAATACTGCTGCATGACAGGAAGGCCGATTTGGCTGACGTACTGGCTGGTAACCTCGGGTTGCGATGGACCGTTGAAGACATAGAGGTCAATAACTCCACCTATTGTTCTCCATGTAACGTTTGTCGGGTTCATAAGGATCTCCATACCGTGAGCGCTCCGGAAGTACACCCCATGAGAGTTTGAGGTGTAATTGCTTGAAGAGTTGCTTGAATCCGAAGTGTGGACTGTTCGAATCTTCTCACCAGTCTTTGGGTCAACTTCGTAATACTTGGTTTCTAGGTAGAATGGATGACTTCCATAAAGATTGCCATCGATAGGGTCTGCGGTGTCAGCAGCATACACTGTCCTTGTAAGACCACTCTGCAGGCGCAGACCATGAATGGTTTCGCCAAGGCCGTACAGGTTGTAGCCATCCTCCATTGCAGTGACGAATTCAACGAACTGGTTTTCAAAGACGAGCTTATTGCCATGTGTGGAGAGCAGTAGCTCTTGAGTGGATGCCCTCGTCACATTGAAGCCAAAAGTAGGCGTGTTTGTCCAGCTAAACAATAGGTCAGAATTTTCGACTGTGCCATCCTCCTGTTGAGGTGCTGGCACCCAAGCCTCGGGGAGTATATACCAGGACTCGTTTTGAGGAGTGATGATGGATGGCTTGATGTTGACGTGTAGCCTCGACTGAGTCTGGTATTCGACGATAAGGTCGAGGTCTGAAATGTCGGTGCCATAAACATTGCAGGGTTCGCCGGCGAGTGTCAGATGAGCTCGAAGGCCGTAAGCAGTAACATCAATGGAGGTTGCAAGATAGCCCGGACAAACGGTTTGAGCATCAATAGCGTTTGAGTCGTGAATGTTAGGTAACACGGCCGCTCCCAAATCTGCGCTGGTGGGCACCGTGAACTGAGGCTGTAGGCTTGTCGTGGTGGTTGAGATGGAAAGTGCCATTGAATCTGTCGTATCTACAGCAGCGAAGTCACTGTGGTTCGCGAGCAGAGATGTCAAGAGTAAAGCATCCTGTAACCAACCCATGTTGAATCGATGCCCACTTTGGCTGTTGTCGTGGCCACGGCTGACAACAGTAAGGACCGTCAATGTAAGACGAACAGTGTTGGTAGCAAGTTACACAGCATCAGTCATGCGTAAAGAGTAAGCGGGGAAGGGATGGTAGAGTGAGCAATGTCAGCAACTGGAGGTTAAGCACTGCTGATGAAGTGCAAGTAGTGCATATTCCTACAGTGACATAAAATTGAGAGGCAGGAGCAGTACATAACCAACGTCAGGTACGTACCTAGTCAACTTACGTCAAACGTCAGATCGCAAGCGTCATGGATGCTGGCCTGGGTGACCTCTGGAGGCTACTACTGACGCGACCTATCCTGTCTCAAAACACCCGTTCAATGTACGATGGGTGCAAGATGCGAAAGATGTCTTCTCGAGGAAGTGAACAAGGAGAGTGTGAGGTAGTGGGGAAGAAGTGTACAGTAAGACCGACGTTTAAATGGGGCTGTAATCCACACTTTTCCTACAATAGCTCATACAGACGGAAGTCAGTATTCGTTATCGACCAGGCATTTCTCGCCTTCACATTTTATCTATCGACAGAAGCTGAATGCCTTCGTGAACGTTGTTCTCAAAACGCTACTCAAAAGTCAACCTGTAGAGTACACTGACGCTAATACTGGCCTTCAATAGTGAAGGTGCCAGTCTTCTCAATCATAAACTCTCGGACAGCAACATCCTTGCCAGACTCCTTTCCGTATCCTGATTCCTTGATGCCGCCGAACGGAGATTCGGCGGCAGAACTGTTGCCAGTGTTCATGCCGATCATACTGGCCTCAAGGTTTTCCAGCATCCTCCACATTCGGTCGACGTTCTTCGTGAAGGCATACGATGCTGCGAAACAGTTGTTAGCACAGTCCATCTCTCGGAAAATCAAACAAACAATGCTTGCGCAGAGAACTTACCAAGACCCATGGATGTCTCGTTGGCCCATTTAACGACCTCCTCCTCAGTGTCAAATTTGAAAAGACCACAAACGGGGGCAAATGTCTCTTCCCGAGCCATCAGCATATCGTGTGACATGCCTGTCAACACGGTCGGGGCCATGAAGTAACCACCGACACCCTTGCCCTGGCCTGATCCCTCGCCTTCTGTGGCACCCTTTTCTGCTTTTCCAGTACCGAGAACCAATTTCGCGCCAAGCTTGATGGCATCCTCAGCTTGAGCTTGTGCTTTTTCTAGACCACGGGGGGTGGTCACTGGGCCGAGTGTAGTACCCTCTTTTGCACCGTGGCCCATTTTGAGGCCTTTAGTCTTGTTGACTAGCATCTCGGTAAACTTTTCGTAGACGCCGGATTGTACGTACAGTCTGTTGGCTGTTATACATGCCTGCCCCGCGTGCCGCCATTTTAAGCCCATGAATTGCTCGAGGGCCTGCTCAAGGTTGGCGTCGTCAAAAACGATGAATGGGCAGTTGCCACCGAGCTCGAGCGTACATTTTTTCAGATTCCGTGCGCAGAGACCTGCAACGAGTTTGCCGACTCGAGTCGAACCAGTAAAGGTAACCTTTTTCGTGATTGGATGGAGGATCATAGCTTCGGACAGCGAAGGGGTGTTCTCAAGGGAGGTTGTGAGGACGTTGAAAACGCCATCAGGAAAACCAGCCTTAGTAGCCAGATGCGCCAGGGTCAAGCAAGTCAATGGAGTCTCTGGGGATGGCTTGACGACCATAGTGCAACCAGCGGCGAACGCAGCGCCAGCCTTTCTTAGGATCATGGCAATAGGAAAATTCCATGGCACGAGAGCAACAGCTGGACCGATAGGCTGCTTGATAACAAACGTCCTTCGACCTGGAGCGGACGGCGTCGCGATGGTGCCCTGAATACGCTCAGCCTCTCCAGCAAACCACCAAGTAAACCCCAGAGAATAAGTAAGCTCGCCAGCTGCCTCAGCCAAGGGCTTGCCCGTTTCGTGCGTCAAGATCTTTGCAATATCCTCCCTGTTCTCCGTGATCAGATTGTGCCATGCGAGGAGCAACTCAGCTCTCTTTCTTGGATTCGTAATGCCCCACTGCTTGAATGCCTTTTGTGAGGACTCCATTGCAGCATCGACATCTTCGGCCGCATTGTCGGGGCACGCGACCCACGCCTTATCGGAGCCAGGATCGATGACCTCGAAGGTCTTACCAGACTTTGCCTTGACCCATTGTCCGTGGACGTAGGAATCAGTCTTTAGAAGATCAGGGTTCTTGAGCTCGAAGGGCAGTGTATACGACATCTTGCTTCTGCTGATGCTTTCTTCTCCTGTTGACTGCAATTTTCTGCTTTTTGTGTTCGAGATTTAGATTCAGACCTAGCAGAACTCAGCGTGGGAGGTTTGCGTATATAGGTGATGCGCTCATTTTATCCTGACACATGCTGAAAATCATGGAAACCCCTCATTCCCATGGTTTACTGTCCTCCTCATTCCCCACATGCTGAAGAGGCCGAGAAAGCTTCATTTCACTTGCGAGAGGTGCTATGTCCCCCACACAAACAGAGCTTTCCTATATGAGTATGGTGAAAATTGCAGTTGGGAGTTGCGAGCTGCAACAATGAACGACCTCGGCTAGCGCTTTCGAGACTCCGAGACGCGTGGTGACGTGCTTCTGCTTGTTGTGTCCACCACAACCCTTTGAAATACTCCGTACGCGACAAACGTGTTGTTAGGAGAGAGATGGTGCAAGTGAGAAGTCAAACAAGATGTTACAAAGATTTGTTTGCGTCGGCCATCTGCTTGTACTTCAGTTCTTAACCGTGCAACGTACAAATGGTCGACTGTCGAGCACAAGCACGATGCACAATACGATGCAGCTACTTCCGCTGATACAGTGCCAATCTTGGCGCCTCGTTGGAGAGTCCTCTCCCCACTCCGTACTCCGTGCAGAACTCGAATCGGCCGGCACAAATCGGACAGCATCCGATCGGCCACGGCACTGCCCGTGGCTCAGACAGCATTGCTTGCCGAGTTCACGATCTGGAGAGAACTTTGCAGTGTTTCCCATTTTCGAATCCCGCGTACCATTTGCCATTTTCATGCAGTAGTGACTGCGGTCATTGAGGCCGGGAAAGAGTGTAGTCACGAATGACAAAATCTATGCCGTCTTGTGTAACGGGCCAGCAACCACGATAGTGAAAGCCACACTTGGTGATAACGCGAATGCTTGGAATATTCTTCTCGTCAATTTCAGCCAGCAGAATTTCTGGAACCACTTCGTTCACGTCGACCTGGTCTTTCCTTTGACTCGTTTCCAGTTTCATCTTGTGGACGCAATGCTCATCTTTTGCTTTAGCAATACTCACCTCAACGATCCTTCTGTCCAGTGTCCACCAGTGTTCAATGAAAGCTTGCAACGCCTTGGTTGCGATCGAACGACCCCACCATTCCGTGCGCAGCATGTATCCAACAACAGGCACGGGTGAGATGATATGGCAGCCGACCGTACCTATGTGCTCCCAAGTTTCCTCATCTTCCTTGGCCCAAATCACGAGAACGTATGTATTAGCATCATTTGGTGGAAGATGACGGTCCATCCACTGTTGCGACTCTTCCAGCGTCGCATCGATCACCCCCCTTTGAGTGTTAACCATGACAGCCTCCTGAGTTCGCAAGCGGCGGAAATGTTCGAGATCTGAACTTTCAAGTGGCCGAAGCTGGATGATAAGAGTCTCGGTGACCTTCACTTGGATAGGAAGCCTTGCGGAAGTCAAAGGCACAATAGGCCTTGTAGTCCTGTAGCAGTCTCTGGACTTTACTGATGCCTGCTCTCGTGACTCCATGCTGCATAGCCTGGATTGGTTCGAAGGCCGACGTTGGCTAACACGATTCTGTGACAATAACAAGAAAGCTGCCGCAGATACTCATTCAGATACTTAAAACACTGATGACTAAGCAAGCTGTTGCATATGCACGCCCTTTGAGATCAGGTGTACATTACGAGCTGCCGGCGTTCAAGTCTTCCCATGAAGCTGACGGTGTAGACAGCTCTGTTGCTGCTTGTGCTGAGGCTACACCTGTAGTACCACGGAAATCGTCCGAAGGGGACGTGAATCATCTGAGGACAATGTTCAGTCCAATATTAATCAATCTCCGCGAAACCTGCTGCCGTTAATGGCTTATGAGCTGATTTGGCACGAAAGGTCCTTCTGCGCCATTCGAGAGCCGTAAGGACATCTTGAGGCAACCGATTGGGAAGCACAATAAGCTGGTATTGGCATACACTGCGCCCTCACGTAACCCAAGTAACATATTACTGTATTAGGGAGTTCGTGATGAACATCCCAACTCTAAAGAAATCATATGACCTATTCGTATAGTATGGACAACATTTAGGGGATAGTTCGAGTCTTGGCGAATTTATGCTTTTGTGCAGAGATTCCATCATATGTTATAACAATGCGAGCCAACATCTCACTATCTGAAACATGGAAATGAGTTCTCTATCTAGACATGAGGCCATGCTGCCGTTTGCGGGATCCTTGACCTTCAACCGAGCAGGGAGGGGGGGGTGGTTGGAACTAAGGAGGCACGCACATAACTGAGTTTCGACTGCGGAACAAACGCTTAGGCTCCAGCGCCAACCTTGAAAGGGTCTGGAATGATCATCGGGATGCCAGCCATAGGTGGGCTGCGCTCCCTACCACTTCTTGTTCTTCGTACTGTACCCGCATTATTAACTCGTACCAGGCTTGGAACCTCTACCGACCATCGTAACTTCAAGTCTCCTTATGCTTGGGTGTCCCTGTTATCGTTGACCAACCCTATATACAACTTCTTCAACCCGCTCTCCATACTTGAGCATCCTTTTTCGCAATATCGATCCCTTTGCAAGATTTCGTTACCTAGCGCTACCGACACATCCCCAGTCGCGATACCTTGGATACAAGCAAACGCTGGCCCTCAGTATTAGTCGTCAATTTGATTCTGAACCGTGCAAACACCCGACGGTCGCGGCCAAAAATCATTAACTCGCCCGAAATTAAGGAGAGGATATCAAGAATCACCAGTCTCATTCGCGTTGAGGCACGAAACAAAGCCATAAATCTCGCCAATTCATCTGTTAGCAGCCATGTCGGTGCTACAGGCGTCGTCAATGCCTGGTACGTGCGCTTCCTCGATGTTTATTGCGGACCCGATGATGGGTACCTATGATTATCTCGCATGTGGCTTTCCTTCTGAAGCGCTTGGGCACTGTTTCATACTAACCACGACAATGCAGATCGTGGGGCGTCACCCTTGATGTCCAACAACCCTTTCCGCAATAGAATTACTACTCAGTCTCCTCCGGCAACCTCGCCTCGACCAATATCTACAAATCCTTTTCTCGATGTGAATGAACTCGGCAGAGTCGCAGGCGAATCGAATCATCACGCCGTCACCTCCAACAATACAGTAGACAAAGCAGCTGACATCTTTGTAAGAGTGGAATCCCACGACAAAGAAGAACAACCTCTCTAATTTTAGTACAGTCAACTATGAACATAAATGGCGGTCAGAACGATCTCATGCGAAGCGAACCTCGGCAAGCTACTCAAGGGTCACAAAATCCGAGCAATTTCATTTCAAAGCAATTCCTCCACTTGCCCGGACACAAGATATCTAATTCGGACGAAAAGCAGCGCCTTCAAAGCAAACAACAATTGGAATTGGACGTTTTCGCTGATCCGACGGACTTGAAGAGTAAAGATCGAAAACCAAGACGTAACTCAGAGAGTTCGGTTCGTGACAAAAGAAACATGGACCCCGAGGAGGAGAAGCGACGCCGAGAGCGTAAGCTGCGCGAAACCAAGAGAACTGCCAGCAAATCTGGCAAACCTAACAAGAAGTTGGATGTGATCGACAAGTTAGATGTTACCAGTATCTACGGCACAGGATGTAAGTTCGACTGTTCTTCTTACCATCCGATACATTATGCTGATTGTCTGTTAGTGTTTCACCACGACGGTCCATTTGATGCGTGCAATCCGCAGCGGAATCGCAAGCGAGAGAAATACGCACCTATGCAAGCTTTTCCCAAGGATTCAGTGAACATGGTAATGGGAGGCTCGGGCCCTGTGAATAAAACAATGGATTACGACAAATTCCACGGCTTCGGACAAGAGGCGCACATTGATTTCAACGAGGCAGCGGTAGTCGATGAGCGACCAGAAGCGCTTATCACCAGACAAGAGCCGAGTGCGACGTTTAATCCTACAACACGTCATGCGATCCATGGCGACGAAACCGTCGGGCTTGGTACTAGCAAACAACAATTGGAATTGGACGTTTTCGCTGATCCGACGGACTTGAAGAGTAAAGATCGAAAACCAAGACGTAACTCAGAGAGTTCGGTTCGTGACAAAAGAAACATGGACCCCGAGGAGGAGA
>Ga0139315_10087_pt1 | contig 10037 bp, 10 predicted proteins | sample In3P11_FD_99380 | JGI IMG/M metagenome (GOLD analysis project Ga0139315, IMG submission 99380) | reverse complement strand
ACAACGGAATCGCTACAAGAAAGCGTTCTGGAGGTACAGATCTCAAGCTGACAGAGATGTCACAACAGAAACATACTAGCTTCATGGGGGCTCGTGTGATCTAGCTGTCAGCCGAAAACGATGGACGTTGTAACACAGCATTCGAAGGAGCGACTGTGAGCCGTACACCTATATCCACTAAGTGCATCAGCCCCCGTTGGACACAGGAGCCAAAACGCAGGCCTGACGCACTGGTGCTGCGATGTCTGCAGGGCTGTTACCTAGATATGACGCAACTCGCTTCTTATTCTCGAAACAGTTTGTTGTAGATACGTAAGTTCGTCTGAAGGACCAAACCATCACCAGGTCGAAGAGCAAGACCAGGTTGCGAACGGAGCTGCTTCCATATGATGTAACTTCATCCCGACAAATTTATGCAAATGCGTGCAGCGAGGTTGTAAAAGTTGGGTTGCGATGATCAGTAAGCCTGAAGGACTGCGTCCCCCGATAGTGCATGTTTACTGTTCTTGACTCCTGCGACAAAGCCTGCCTGATCCTCCGAGAGTGAAGGAACGCGGGATGTTTGGCTTAACTATACGGGTTTTAGTCCATCAGCTCAGCCCTAATGCACCATGCGCTTAGGGGCAAGCATTAACGCCAGGCAGTTTGAGCCCTACATTCTCGGCCGATACGAGGCGAATCCTCGTGCCGTATCTAATTACAGAGTAACTTCCAGTTATCGTTCGACATAGGCTGCAGGCGCAACCTGCCATCGGTTTGATTGGTACATCAGCACCTTGGTGCGAGCTTTATAGAGGAGGATTGCAAAGGTTTCTAACAAGTTTAAGGACTTCGAGCTAGAGACAGTTGTCGTGCGGACGCAGGATAGGATTTCAAGAACTCAAGCTTCCCAAGAGATTGCAGACCAGGGCCTTAGGCCAGTTAGGCATCCTGATAGCAGATCCGCCGTCCGCTTGTTTCTTCCCGCAGGATCTGCATGTCTTATTGCGTCAAGCTGGAGAAACAAGCTACTGGTGTAACTATCGGTCCAGACCCTTGCATCTGGGGGATGGTCGGCTCCAATGAAGGTTTCCCTTGAGGCAAGCTACGGGTGTCACCGCGGGGCCGAGCTGCCTAATCTCCTCCAACTCAGACTGGCCCCTGGAGGATGAGGTGATGGCGTACTGAGATGACGGTCTTCGTCATATATTAGCTTCTGCACCACACGGCTTTCCAGGGGATAGTGTCAAGATCACCTGTGGAATCAAGACTCAGTATAAAACCATGCGTCCCACCCAAGCGTGAGAAGCCTTGTTATTGCATCAACCATGACCGCGTCCGCATTGCCACTGCAAATCGTGGAGCTCTCTGTTCTTTCATCAGCAATCTACAATCATTCCTTAGCGATCGTTAGATCACTACTTTTTCTTGTAGTCCTTCGCTTTCTCGGTTACGCTCTCTACAATGTCTTCTTTCATCCTCTTGCATCTTACCCCGGACCGAAGTCAGCTGCCGCAAGCTATGTTCCACAGTTCATCGCGCGCGGGAAGGGCAACATTCAATACGTAAAGAAGCTCCATGACAAGTATGGCAGTGTCGTACGTATTGCTCCCAACGAGCTTAGCTTCACGAATCCACACGCATGGAAAGGTTAGACACACCATTGATAACATCTGTTTGAAAACTCCAGACGTATTGCTGATGGTTGACAGACATCTACGGACATGTTCCCGGCCAGAAGCAGTTACCCAAGCAGATCGTCGTCGATCAACCTGGTTGGACTCCAAGCTCAAGAGAATGTAGGATAACTGTTAACGGAGCCCTCAGACTAAGTGCTAAAGGCTCCTCACCTGATTCTCGCTCCTGATGCCGCCCATGCTCGGATGCGTCGCAATCTCGCCCATGCCTTCTCGACTGCCGCCATCAAAGAACAGGAGCCCTTGATGAGGGTGCACTTTGACAAGATGGTCGCCAGGATGAAGGAACAAGCGGCCACCTCACCCGACGGCCGCATCGACATGGAGAAGATGTACAACTGCGTCGCATTCGATGTGATTGGAGACCTCTCGTTTGGCGATTCGTTCGGCGCCCTCGACAAGTACGAGTACCATGAGTACATGGTCGGAGTGTTCCGCAATCTGAAGGTCTTCACCACGTTCCAGCGACTCAGCGTGTACCCATGGATGTTGAACGCGATGCGTGGCCTGATGCAGCTTATTCCGGCTGTTGTGGAGGGACGTGCAAAACATTTCGGCTTTGCTGCCGAACGAGTCAAGGCGCGTATCGCTCGCAACACAGCTCGAAAGGACTTCATGTGGTACGTCCTGAAGCACAATGAGAACGACGAGCGTGGCTTGACCCCAGAGGAGATATACTCCAACGCAGGCCTGCTTATCGGCGCAGGAAGCGAGACGACAGCAAGTCTGTTGACAGGGACGACATACTATCTGTTGAAGAACCCAAGAGTCATGCAGAAGCTGGTTTCCGAGATCCGAGGCGCCTTTGAGTCAAATGCGGATATTACTATCACCGCTGCTTCCCAGCTGCCCTACCTTACCGCCGTGATGGAAGAAGGTATGCGGTTGTATCCTCCTGGTCCAGCAGCAAACGTCAGAGTCACCAACCACCCAACCCGCATCGACGGCCACATGGTGCCTGAAGGAGTTCGTGTTGCCGTACAGGCATGGACCACACATCGTTCCGATAGCAACTTCTTCGATGCGGAGAGTTTCATTCCTGAGCGTTGGCAGCCTGACGCGGAGGAGAGATTCAAGAACGATAAGCGCAATGCCCTCCAGCCGTTCTCGTATGGGCCTAGGAACTGCCTCGGCAAATCTCTCGCATACGCTGAGATGTACTCCCTGATGGCTCGCGTTCTCTACAACTTCGATCTGGAGCTCTGCTCTGAGTCTCGGGGATGGATCGATCAGCCCGCTTTCATCTTCTGGGACAAGGGTCCTCTCTGGGTGAAGGTCACACCCCGAGTTCAGTGAATTTCTGTCAGGGGTAGCAAGCGTGTGGTCTGCTTTCATTGACTGCGTAATGGAAGACACTTTGGACCCAGGCATCCGTGGTTCTCCAGTTGTGAGAGTTCGGGGCGTTTCGAGGAGTGTTGATCTGGCATACACCAGTTGCTGTTTTTTTTTCATGTGCTCCCGATGAAGACTCCTCGCATGATATGACACCACTAGTTTCCGAACAACTGTGAAAGTGCGGCCAATTCATACTGACCCAGAAGTCCGTTTCGCGATCGTGGTGCTGGACTTGCAAGGCGAATCCTCTTGACACTAGCGACGCATTACATGCCAAGGCCTAGATATAACCCAGGCACATGCCGCACTCTAGAGGGGCTCCGTGAATAGCAAACTGCGGAAGACCAGAAATCCTGGAACCTCTGGAGTCTTTCGCAGCCCGGTGCCTCAGCGTCAATAGAGCGAAGTTTACACACGAGCATAGACTGCAGACATGAACCACGCCGCAAGACAGCGTTGTATGGATGGGGATCCTGAGCGCCTGACGGAGGATGACATTGACGCGGAGAGCGAGACAGTGGAACAATCAGCCATCAACGGCCCATGCTTTTGGCCCCCAGCTTCCGACGTCAGCCTCGTCCCGTGCTCCAAGGGAGAGGGGGCCTACACATGACGCTTGATGTATTGAAATTTCCACCGGTTTCTGTCGTACAACATACACTGCTAAGGTAAGCGGAGCTGCTGCCTGTGGTAAGGTATACACAGCCATGCACCTGGCTCGCTCCGATCGTTCACAACTCTGTCCTGTTCAGCTGTCAATGTTACTCATCATCCTAAGATCTCGATCAGATATGTCATTGTGAATGGCAATAGAGAGGAAGTCCCCGTAAAATCTATAGGACACCAGCTCGGATGGCCGAGACTGAGCTCGTTCCGCTAGAGCCTCGCTCTACCGACAGCCAAACAGTCGAGGAGGCTGGCGATACATCCGACATACGTGTTTCATCGGATCGTAACTCAGAACAGCCATGCGACCCCAGCTGGAGGAGATGAGGAGCGAGAATGAATTAACGTAAGCATCGTGCGATGTAATGGGTCTGTGATTGTAACGTAACTTTTGTCTCATATGGAAGTCGTGATTACTCAGATTACTGAAGTTGCATTCAAGTGCGCATATGAGTTGGTTTGAAGACTTCGTTATGACCACTCCAGACTCTGTGAGATAGCTCTCTCCTACATATCGGTCACGTGTACGACGAGTGCCGGCGGCGCGCTCAGGGCCACTGGCGTAATATGTTCCGGAGCGCCCTTGGCCAACCTGCGCGCTGAGGTAACCGGTACGAAAACTATGCGTAGAAGAAAGTATCGCAAGGCGCGGATTACCAGACGAGGACTGCAGAAGCTTCCTTGTGAAAGCGTCCTCTGTCATCGTTAACGGGTAGGAACTGCGCAGCGTATGATACCAACGCCCAATTCCGCCGGCTCACCCCGCAGCGCCTTCATCGGGCCGCAGTTTGATAACCTGAGATTGGGTGGTACTTGTGGCTGGCACCCGGTCGTACGCAAACATTGTACGGAACCCTTTGGGCGAAATACCGACTGAACGTGGCGTTTGGGCCCGTGATATGAGAACTGAGAGCGAAGTACATCTATTAGAGAGAAATGAGATCTACGCCTATTGCTTTAAACGAACGTCCCTTTTCCTAACATCGAACAACCCTTACACGACAGCCCGGATCCTCACCCCATATCTTCGGCAAAAATGTTGCACCTCAGACAACCTCCCGTTGGTCCCAGGTTGGCGGGCTAAGCTCGGCGCCCTGTGCTTGAGGCACATGTCTGTTCCGCCGAGCGCTTTGGTGTTTTGGTTCCTTCCATGGGCGGCTCACAATTGGTCCCTGCTGGTCCAGTGACATGGTATCTAACTTGAAGCCGAGAAACAGATAAATGAAGACCACCACAAATTCCTCCAATACCGCCATAACCACCAATATCGCGACAGATCCATTGATGATGTTGAAGTCGTGGTTATGTACGAACACTGCTAGCGTGGAATACGCCAATCGGACGAGAATGAAAGGCAGGGCCAGGATTACGGCAACAGCGATTCGCTTGTCTCCAGTCGCAGCGTATGAGATGCTCGCCATTGATATGAAGCAGACGAGGCAACAGGCGGCGTAGGCGACGATATATAGGGCGATGCCGACTTTGCTGCTCGTTGACACCTTTACATCGCCATCGGATGTGGTGCTGCCGCTACTCCCGCCTGCAATGCTCAAGATAAGGCCAAGTGTGATAAGGAGCTGTATGACCCGGAAGTGTTTGACGTTGAAGAAGCTTTGCGATGTATGGTTTATCGCATCGACACTACACTCTAATCAGTGCCTGCGTAAACTAGGCTCGGACAATGACTCACAATCTCGAGAGCAGACCTAGGGTTGCCAGAAGCAATGGTGAAATCCCGATGGAGTCAAGGATGACCGTTGCTTTGACGAGTCCAGACGAGTGATCGTGGTAGGTGGTCAATTGGCAGCAGGCTCCGATGATTCGCACGAGGCAGAGGATCAATGTATACACCCAGCCCGAGCTGCGCGTGAAGCCATGACGGCTGCAGACAATGACAGCTGCGATAAGAGATGGGATGAAGACGCCAAGCTCGACAATGGAGACCCCGCCGCGTGCGTCCAGATGCATTCTGCAATATTTGACGAAGTCTGCGGACTGGAATGGCGAAACGATTGTGATCAAGTGCAATGTGTGGGAAAGGTTTGGACGGCTCTGTATTATTCTTTATATACATGTCTGTCAAGGTGAGCAGACTCAACCGGCGTATGCTTGTCATTGAAGGTGTCGCGAGGATACTCCAAATGGAGTATCCAACGCGCGGCTTGCAGTTGCTATCCTGGTCCTATGTTGTGTTCTGTGGTTGTGCTCGTAAACATCTCTTGGTAGCTGAGATTCTGCACGCGCCAGTGACGATCCACTTCAAGGGTTCATATCTTTGTCGGGTGTATCCGCCAGGGTTTCGAGGTTGCAATTCGGATCGTTCGGCATCGGTCCTGCCGCGGGTGGGGACAGACCAGAGGTGTAGGCAACTGATGAGCTGCGCTTATCCCAATAAGGCATGCAACTCGGCACTGAGGCGAGCAGCCCTGTTGACCACACTCGCTGTGCCTCCTACCGACATGCGCACAGGGTGACATTTGTGATGCACGATGCTTCATCAGCATCGAGATAAAGATCCTCACCTCAGCAGCGAATTGCATTCTAGGTTTTCTCAAGTTGCACCGAACGGTACTGTATTCTCACAGCAGAGCTAATCTTCCTCGTATCTGCTACACGGTAGACCACAACAGGAGGGCGAACCATTGGAGATGGCGTTGCGAGATACGAGATGGTTATTCCACCAATCGAACACCTTCCACAAGGAAGAGTCCTGTATGACGCAGATAAGGCAAGTCGAGGTAGTAAAGTCCCAGGAACATCATAACTCACCCTCTCCTAAGAATTTTACTCTCATTAGAATTGAAATCTTAAGCTTATAGAGTTAGAGAGTAGCCCAGAGAGTGCACACGTTCAGATCTTCAAGGTTCACATCACTATTTTGTGGTGTCAAGACGGAACAATACCTACTGTCATTGGGAGACTTGTTTTGTACAAATCCATCAGATTCCGTACCACCCCTGGCAACAGTGTTGGATGCGTGTATGCTCCGCCTGCTGGATGCCCCGCAGCCCTTCAGACGCCATATTCTCGCAAGGACCACGGTGTCAGGCTGACCATCAAGCATTGGTGTTCGCAGGGGCATGCTCAGTAAGCTGAGTAAGCCACCCGCATGAGACGTTTGAGAAGACCGATGTATATACCTGTCAGCCATCTTGTTGGGCCAACACCGACATTGGAGCGTGTAAGCCTTGTCCATCTAAACTTGGGTCGTTGCATTATGAGTTCTATAAGTCAACCTTAGTCTGCGTCCAAGACTGAAAACGATCAAGTTGTTCTATTGGAGTGCCTAGGGAGTAGTAGCCGGCCTACTTGCTTGAAAGGTTCCAGTAACTGCTACGCATCTTTTGACTGTATCGCGGAAACCTTGCGGACATGGTCTACTGTGGCAAGCCATCCAAAAGCTGCCAGTCCTGTCGAAGTCGCAGGATCAAGGTAAGCGACAGTCACTGATCTACAGACGGAGGTCTACGTCACGTCGTTATGATTCAATTCAATACTGCACTACTTCCGCACCTTACTGACTTGAATTCAGTGTGATCTGAGCCGACCAGGATGTGGTCAATGCGCCAATGCCTCAATCCGATGCCCGGGCTATCGAAATTTGCTAGATCTCCAGTTTCGCCATGAAAGCGATAAAGTCGCTCAGAAGGTTCGCGCGCGATTGAGTGGCTGTAATGCTACCAGGAGAGCCGTGTCGTCAAACACGTTGAAACCAATGCAAAAGCGAAATACAGTAGTGGCCCCTAAAGCAAGGAGTTCCATTATGCCCAGTCCTTCTACAGACATGGCTATACAGCAATCTGAGTGTAGGAGATCACAAGTACAGACGAGTCTAATCATGCGAGGCCTTGCCCAATCAACCGGAGACGTCGCCATTGGCTTTTTTCTCTTACGCTACATCAAGGGAAGTCACTTCGAGTATCTTCCGCTTCTGTACAATACAGCCAGTGCCGGCAAAGCGCTGTCGGCTAGCGTCCTGGCGGCAGCACTTGCAAGTCTATCGCATGAAACTAGCTGCTTGGAGACCATGAGAGCCGCCCGAAATCAGTACTCGCGCGCTCTTGTTGCGACCAACTCGGCTCTGCAATCTCCACGAGAATCTATCCAAGACGAAACTCTGGCTTCTATTCTGCTGCTTAGCCTCTTCGAGACAATCGCGCACGAGAACCAAAAATCGCACGATGGCTGGATAGCTCACATCAAAGGAGCTGTGGCACTTCTCAAATTGCGGGGACTGCAGCAACTGCAAACTAGCCTCGGCCGTGAGCTCTTCAAACAAGTCAGCAGCAATGTGCGGGTCAGCTGCGTTCAACGTGCTATTCGTGTTCCTGCCGAATTTCTTGAGTTTCATGCCAGAGCCGCCGCCTTTCTCGATGGCAGCGACCCGGTGCTACGTTTTTCACCCATCTCCACCGCATTTGCTGGCCTTCGAGCTGCGATGTCTGAGGGCAAACTCCGCGACCCGATTGCGATGACTGAATCGGCAATGCAGCTGGACAAAGAGACCCTCTTGCTCTCGACAAGCTTGCCTCCAACCTGGCAATATGACATAATGTTCACAACTACCCATTCAGCTCGTGTGTATGGCACTCAGTACCATGTTTATGGTGACCACCGTGTTGCACAGCTGTGGAACACGATCAGAATGACAAGAGTATTACTAAATGAGATAATTTACTGGCAGGCCACCAAAGCATGCTCGAAGCTTGCCTGCGGGTCCCTCACCTCTGATTGGACCATTCTGCGGGCGCTGGCGGCTGATAATGTGATGAAGATGGCTGCTGAAATATGCGCAAGCGTGCCTCAATTCACGCAATGTCCGCTTCCGGGAATGACCACTACCCCTCACAGCGTAGCATCTGGCTCCTTTCTAATATGGCCACTTTCCATCGCGGGAGGATCATCATTATCACCCGGGTCTCTTTGTGCTTACGCGGCCGATAGTTTGCGCTTCATTGGCAATGAGAATAAGGTTCCTCAAGCGCTAGACGCTGCTCGAAAGTTGGAACAATCAAAACCACTGCAAGGTCCGTAAGTAGTTCTCCGTTTTTGAAGCAAAAGGGATAAGACCGGGATCTGACGGAAACCTGTTGTCTAGCGTGCACATGTTGCATTTGTCCTGAAAAGACCTAGAGTCCCAGGGCAAGACGCTATCACCAATATCATCGAGACTGCGTTCATTGAAGAACCCGCTAAGCTTCCGCCGGCTATACAGCCATCTACATAGGTGCTTCAATGGATATCCTGGAAGACACCCTGGCATTACTACACACAAGGATAGCTTACCGTCGCTCCGCGAAAATACTGGACCGATATCTAGGAAACACCGCTTGGAGATGCAGCAGGGTTAGGGCAACAATTATGACGGATTCGAACAAGGATATGATAGGTCGGTTTTTGGACAAAAGGAGAGATTTGGATCCTATCGAAGTCATGTCGACACCTGGAGAGGTCTCCGAAAGACCCATAGGTCCCGCTGCAGTTCCCGAAGGTGTGATAGATGGTAGAAACGACATTTGCTCGACGATCTTCGGGTGGGAAGCAAACTAAAGTAAGTTCGAACCCAAACTACTCTCTACACGAGGGGGTTGCTTGACGAAGCGGTCGCCTTGGTCGTGGAGAGTACTGGGAGCATGAAGGGGCTAAAATCATGTTGGAGGGTCTTGAATGCGCAGTGATTCGAATGCTGAGTGCCCGATTAAGTGAACGAAGCAGTTACCTTGCTTTGTGTGGCAACGAGCTCCATGCAAGTATTGCAATACCGAACGTACCCCATCTGCATCTCATAGCTCACTTGTCTCAGCCTGTTCCTCTCTCTCGGCGTCAAAGCTTGATATACCTCCCACCCCAATCAGATGCAAAGATACCGCTAGCCACAGTGCCATTCCAAAGCTCATGCGCAAGCTCGCACCAATCTGCTCCGGTTGTTCAGACGCAAAGCTCGCGTGCACGACGACGAGATCGTCGACTGTAGAGTTGGGACTGTTGCACTGGGGGTAGAATATCAATTACCGCACAATGCACGTGCAGCCGTATATTTAGGTACAAGATCCATGTTGCTTCCAACGAGTGAGTTTACACCAGTCTTGGTTCCGCACAACCTAAGAAACTATGCTGCATATGCACCAGCGTTACTTTTAATTCGTTGCTACATCCGCCACAGTCCCCGCACTTTCCTCACCCCGCATCCTAGAGACTTGGCGGCATGATCGCGCATGCCCTATGACGGCACGTAGAGCCTTATTACTCATAGGCCGATTCGGCGGAAAAATAAGACCCGCAACCTCTTGGGGAAATGCACACTCCGCTATGATGAGCGCGGGGATGACTCTGCTCGGGCCAATACGTTTAATTCTCCGT
>Ga0139315_10086_pt1 | contig 10068 bp, 11 predicted proteins | sample In3P11_FD_99380 | JGI IMG/M metagenome (GOLD analysis project Ga0139315, IMG submission 99380) | reverse complement strand
ATCGATGAGCTGCTTTCCAGACTTCTCGAGAAACTGATCGCTCAAGCTGGCTTACAGCATGGATCCAACTGGATCCCCACCGCATAGTCACTCAATGGGTGCCCTGAGAGAATACCACTCCACACCTTCCTCCACTAGAAGTCCCAATGCGGCAGACCACGTGACTGATGCCAAGCATTCAACCAATGTCAGGCCAAAAGCAGTCATCATCATGGAAAAGCCAAAGTCGAGCGAAGAGACCAGGAACGGATTAGAGCGATCAATACTACCATCTCGAGGTACAAAACCGCCGCCGACTCCAAGATTGACGCGATTGCCATCACCCGAGTTGTCTGATCTTGATGAGAGACCATTCTGCGATTGCGGAGTCAATGCGCATGTTATCAAGACCTGTAAAATGTGCGAGAAGAGCCAAGAGTCATGATCGGTTTTGGTTGGATGGGATGGAGGCGACAGTTTCTGGCTTATCTTCTTTTTTCCTTCCAGCTCCCGATCTGCGTTTTGGTCGGTGTGGCGGTCGTCCCTCTTAACTTGCCTTTTCTCTGACAGATACATTCGCCACGGATTGGATCGTGTTCGTCCATCCCAGGTCCATTTGGCAAGGCAAGCCTCCTCTCGTTTCGTAGCTCTTGATGCGTATAGCGATACATGTGCTTGCTAGGCGGCGTCTGGCGTTCAGTATACTTCCACTTTGGAGTTGTGGTAATCCTTGACGGCTTGGAGCTGGTCGTATGTGTTTCATAATGCAAACATAACAGGTCTGTGAGGCCAATCATAAAGTCCGGTAGCCGGATGAATGGCCAAGCTGATGATTATTCTTGTGGCCGCTCGCTTTCCACAACGAAGTACTTGCCGGACTTGCGTTCAGCTGAGCCTAGGACATCCCAGTCCTCGACATCCCTTGCGTCTACTGGCGTAGTATCCCGCTGGATGCGCTTGTGATAAGTGCCGATAACCTTCTCTTTGCTCAGCGCTTCCTGGAGTGTATCCAGTGTGATTGTGTGTTCCTGTTCTGCCGCCTTGGTCTCATCCCGTATGGCTCGTAACGGTGTAACACCTGTGGTATCCACTTCCTGTATCTTGCCTACAAAGTGCAGCTGGTCTGCTAGCGTGTCCAACATCTTCTGCTCTTCCTCGGGTGTTTTGGGTGGCGGTAGGGCGGACAGTCGCAGCAAATGGTGAAGCTGCTGAGATGTAACTTGTGGGGCATCGGGCGCGCGGTTCTTCGGCGGTAGGAGGGACTCGACAGACCACGTTGGCTGTGAGAAAAGTTGTTCAAGTTCGTCTGGGTGAATCCCCTCGTTCTTACGAGTTCCGGATGTTTCATCCTTGTTGAAGCTGCGTTCTAGCAGAGGAACTGAAGCAATGTAACAGCGTCTCTGAGAGCACTGAGTTTGCCAGGACACAAGCCTCCTGCCGAATAACGCACTTCGTGAGGCCATATTGAATTGGATCGGTGGAGTGACGACTGAGCGCGTGGAGGTAGATCGAGGCCTTGAGTCGGGCGTGATAATCTGGCGTGGCCGAGCTACAAAGCACACACTGGCAGAAGAGTATTACAGGACACTGCCCTTGCGAGAAGATGGAGGTTGTCGAGCTGCAGGGAGGGGGAAGCACTAGTACGTATCAAGTTAAGGCCAACAGCCCTGGAGCTCCCGCATGAGGTGCGGGCACGGGCCTTGCTGGGTCGTCATCGCCTTCGAGACAACTACTGCAGCCACCTGTTTCGATCAACAATTCAGATCAACGTCTGCCTAAAGATATATATCGTTTCCTCCCAACCCTGAAATCTACAGATCCTCTGCTGCCCTTACATCTCGAAATATGGCTGGTGATCCGAGAGCATTGTTGCGTCAGGTGGGGCCTTCTTTCAATACTCAGCCACAAAGCAGATAACTGATATCGAGGTACTGCAACAGGCGGAGACGTCGCTACAGAAAGCCTCTGGCGGCTTCAGCTTCTTTGGTGGACGTCAAGAAAAGTGTATGCAACATCCGAAGCCACTAGGAGGCGCACTGTGACTAATGCACGTGACAGACGAGGCAGCCGCAGACCAGTTCATCGCCGCAGCAAATGCGTTCCGAATGCAGAAGATGGGTATGATATTCAATCCTGAGATGGATCCATGCTGTAAGCCAGCTTGAGCGATCAGTTTCTCACCATACTGCAGGCAAGGAGGCCGGCGAGGCTTTCGAGAAGGCAGCATCCGTACAGCGACAACAGCTGAACGAGCCCGACGACGAAGCAAATACCCTCACAGAAGCCTTCAGTACGTGTTTTTCTACCTTTGACACTTGACAAGTGTTGATACAGTGTTAGAGGCCTACCGGAAAGACGACCCTGAAGCAGCCGCACGGTGTCTCGACAAGGCCATTGCACATTACTGCAGCAAGGGCAACTTTCGCCGCGCAGCCACTCACAAGCAAAATCTAGCTGAGCTCTACGAGGTCGAACTGGGCGACAACACGCGCGCAGCAGCCGCATATGAGGAAGCTGCTGGTTGGTATGAAAGCGTAAGTCGCCTATTTGTCTACATCAACGGCAATATGGAATCAAAGCTGACATTATATAGGACAACGCTGAAGTAAATGATCTCCAACCTGCAACTTCTTTTTTGGACAGAACTAATGCATCGAAACAGGCGCTTGCCAACAAGCTATGGCTTAAGACTGCTGACCTCGTAGCACTTGAGGGCAAAGACTACTACAAGGCAATCGAGCTCTACGAGAAAGTCTCCAAGACATCTATCCAGAACAACCTCATGCGATGGTCGGTCAAGGAGTATCTGCTCAAAGCCGGTATTTGCCAACTATGCACTGGCGACCAGGTTGGTGTCAATGCCGCCCTCGACAGGTACAGGGAGCTCGACCCGAGCTTCGTTCAGCAGCGGGAGCATCAATTGCTTACCGATCTGGCTGCGGCGGTACAAGAGGGTGATCAAGAAATGTTCGCCGACAAAGTACGTTTGCACTGCGTTGTGTGTCGAAAATAACAAAACTGACAAAGGATAGCTGTACCAATATGACCAGCTGAGTAAGCTGGATAAGTGGAAGACGACGCTCTTGTTGCGCATCAAGAGCAACATTGAGGAGACAGGCGAGGACTTTTCATAAGTTGTCTAAGCTCGCAAACCGGGCTTCATTCGCGGCTGGTTCCCTATTGTCATGTGCATTATCTAGATATACATACTGAATCAAGTATCGTCAGGTCTCTCGGTCTACAACCTCCTACCACTGCTGGCCGCGCTTGACTTGCTTGACATGGCGAAGCGCTATCGGGAAGGGTTCGGCAAAGGATGTTTTGGGCGATAGGTGATGTCCACGGCGTCTTCAAGCGAGGCCTGAAGAGTCCGCAGCACCACAACCGACTGACTTCATGATGGCGACACCCAACCAAACCTAACACATACGACCATAGGACACTGAGAACAGAGCTTCCCGTTCGCTCAGCTGTACTTAAGCAGTGTACCGGCGGATTAGTAGTTAGGTGGGTGACCACTAGCGAATCCCCGCTGTTGTATGTTTTTTTTGCTCCGTCTGGGACATCATGTTTCGAGCAGTGATTGATTTTGAAGTATGGGAGGGTATTGTGTAAGGTAATTGGAGTGAAGGTGGTGTTGGTCATCCGTTCGACCCACGACATATGGATCGGCAGCATGAGTCCTGTAGTTCGATGAGGGCGTGACACAAGCATGACAAGGAGACGTAACCAAAGTGTTTTGTTTTGTTCATTGAATGAATCGCTATGGCTGATCATACACGTCCAGGTGTGAAGCGCTGATATCGCTGACTATGAAACGGTGTTGATATACAAGAATATCGTAAAGATTGTAAGAGGCTATAATGGCAGAAAAGAATCTTGCTTCCTAAATGGCGACATGGTCGCTTGTGCTGGAGCCCCACTTGAGACTAACATTATCGTAATTTCGCAGGACTTTACAACTCAATGTTCTCGACGAAAGGAGCAAGGCGCTCCTTGAAGTCTTCAACATCAAGCTCCTCACCCTGCCAGAAGACTTGCTCACCACTGGCAGCGTTCTTAGGTGGGATGAGGACATCGGAAACAACCTGGATCACGCCGTCACTAGCAACACCATCGTGGACGGTGACACGGGAGAAGCCGTTTATTCTGATCGACACAAAAGGTCCGTAGCGGGAAACATCAACAGCGAGGTACTTGTCGTCTAGAACGGTAGGAAGGTCGTAGTGGTAGTATGGCGGGCGGCTATTCACAGTCTCGTCCTTGCCTGTGTGGTCGTAGAACGCATCGGTGTAGAGCGTCTGGTCAACAACCATGTGGTACTCCAGAAGGGCCTTGAGGTACTTCTCACCGTACTTGCTGAAGAGAAAGGCATTGACGCGAGGGCCAAGCTTCTTGAAGGCAAAGTTGCTAGGGGCGAAAACAGTGCCACCCTCGTGTGGGTAGTCGGTGCTGTTGATCTTTTCGAAAAGACCGGTCTTGACGAGACCTAGCTCGAGAGTGCTGAACTCGCCGGGAAGGAGATCGACAATAGAGGCGACGTTGGGTGGAGGGACGAGGATGGAGTCGACGCCATGAACCACACCATTGGTTCCGAAAATGTTAACAGCGACAAGTCTGCTGTAGAAGTTGATGGCAGGACCCTTGAGCGTGACTCGGACGGTGAGACGCTGCTGATGTCCAAGGTTCTTTTCGGGGGTGTACAGGGTTGGGATGGTGTAGCTGTGGAGGACACGTCCGGCTGGGTAGAAATCATCGACGACGTGATATAGGAGGATGTTCTTGAGAACCTCCTTTGATGGCTTGTGGCCGTGCTCGGGAATTTTCTCGAAAGCTTCATCTGTCGGAGCAAAGACGGTGTAGTTGGCCTTTGTGCCATTCAGAAGCTTGACAAGGTCATCATACTCGTTAATCAGCTTAGCAAGCTTGGTGGTGTATTTGCTCTCGTTGATGAGCTCGTAAACAGTCCGGTTTGGCTTCTCGTGGTGAGGATCGTGTGGATGATGAGGCCTGCCATGATGAGGTGGCCCGTCGTGTGGGGGGTGATGAGGATGATCATGGTCCTCTTCGAAGTTGGTAACACTATCGTCGAACTGTGAACCCTCGAGCCATGACTCTACATCGCAACCTGCGTGGTGAATCTTGCCGTATACATCCTTTGCGCCATCCTTGACTTTGCTGAAGGCATCATCGAGAACATTTTGAGCATTATCGATGAGCTGCTTTCCAGACTTCTCGAGATCCTGAAAGACGGATGCGTCGGTGATGACCAGTGCCGATGCCAATGGCAGGAGTGGTATGATGCGGGTGAAACGCATGATGCTGAATGTGATGAAGAAAGATGAACAGAGGGAGGTGAGAGGAAGCTGTTAGCGATTATAGAGTAAGCCGAATCGATTACACCACCATTAATGCGTGGCAACAATGTTTGAGGCGGAGCTCTCGGGAATGGCCCGCTTCTTGCTACAAGCGGACAAGATGACGGACGAAGGAAGTCAATTGAGCGGGGTGTAATACGCTGTACGACAGTATACGAACGCTTGGAAAGCAGAGTCAAAACACCAGATGTCGCAATGAGCTTTAAAGAAGTACCTGGGCGCTGAGGCCGCGTATGTACTATGGTACAAGGCAAAAGTAGTGTTAGCACGGCGCTAGTGAGCTAAGTGGAGCCCAGACACGGCGTCACCTATCTAGGATGGAACGTATCTTATACGTGTTGAGATAGGAGCTCCTGAAGAACATTCGCATTAGTAATACGAGCTCAGCCAATTAGCCTGCTTGACGTGGCAGACAGCTCCTTGGCGCCCCTGCCTCCTATTCGGGCCGTAGCGCCGTGCTAACACTACTTTTACCTTGTACCACAGTACATTGACAGGCTGCCGCGAACGCGTGTCTGAATGCGCGGGGAAAGCTCACTGGTGGATCGACTGATGATGACGCAATACCAAGCATTAGCCCATGTCGAGCACACAAAGGATGCAGGGTAGCACATGAGAAGCTGCATATTCGGAGCTTGGTCGCATTTTATGGCCGATATTGACGACTTTGACATGTTGACTCGCTAGGAGCACTTGCTGTGATGGCAAAGTGTGCTCCAGATCACGTGATTAGCTGTCGTCGGAGAAACTGATCTGCCGAATGCTTAGTCATAGTGCTGGTCCCGCCTGTCGTCATCGAAACACGTTCAATGTCCAGACAGAGCCGCTGCTGCAGGGGTCTGGATTCATCGTCACTCTGCGTTATTTTCAATGTGCCTTGGCAATTCGGCCACGAATACTTTGTCATATAGCGTGGAGCAATTCCCGCGACGGTGGGTCCTTGCAGCAAACGCTCGATAGTAACGTACCTCGTTGGCTGAGGATCGATCTCCTGTGACCGTTTGGGCAACCAAGACAAGCTTTTTTCCAAGCATTTGTCAAGCTTTGACATCTGGTGCCGCATAGTGACTGCCCGTGGGGATGGGTGAGTGCGGAATGAACGTGCGGTGTCGTCATGCCCTAGCAATGGATTCGTGTATAAACTACGGACGATACCTCTGCCTGCTGTGTCCAACTTTCACAACCGCCTTCTGAGCCTCACCTACTCTAGTACCTAGCACTATACCCTAAATCTACACAACATGCCACTTGCACGGCACGTCGATCCGGATGAGCTGATCGAGACTCTCCGTGACCATCCACTACACAAGGCTGCTGGAAAGCATGGTAGCAACCGTGCACTCTCACACATTACTCCGTACTCGAGTCGCTATGCGGCCGGCACAGAGCTCTCCAAGTTCAAGATACCCCACGATGGAGCTCCCGCTGATGTTGTTCACCAACTGCTCAAGGACGAACTTGACTTGGATGGACGGCCCAGTCTGAATCTGGCTTCTTTTGTCGGAACCTACATGGAGAAAGAGGCGGAGCAGCTGATGATTGAGAACCTCTCCAAGAACATGTCTGACGCTGATGAGTATCCGGCCATGATGGATATGCACGCTCGATGCATCTCCATCATTGCGCATATGTGGGGCGTACAAAAGGGCGAGAAGGCCATTGGCACAGCAACTACTGGATCAAGTGAGGCAATTCACCTTGGTGGACTTGCCATGAAGCGCAGATGGCAAGAAAAGAGGATGGCCGAGGGCAAGGACACTTCTAAGCCAAATATCATCATGGGTGCTAATGCTCAGGTTGCTCTTGAAAAGGTCAGTTGGAGCTGCTCTCGCAATTATCACGATATACTAACAGAGATATAGTTCGCGAGATATTTCGAGGTCGAGGCTCGCATTCTTCCTGTCAGTGAAGAATCGTCCTACCGCCTAGATCCCAAGCTGGTCAAGGAGAACATCGATGAGAACACCATCGGCGTTTTCGTCATTCTCGGATCAACGTACACAGGCCACTACGAGCCTGTGGAGGGGATTTCTGAGATCCTGGACGCCTACGAGAAGGAGACAGGTGTTGACATTCCGATTCACGTTGATGGTGCATCGGGAGGTTTCATCGCGCCCTTCACTCACGCAAAAGCTGGCAGAAAATGGGACTTTGAGCTCCCACGAGTAAAATCGATCAACGTCAGTGGACACAAGTTCGGTCTTGTCTACGCCGGTGTTGGTTGGATCATCTGGAGAGACGAGAGCTACCTACCAAAACATCTTGTCTTCGAGCTTCATTACCTGGGTGGCACCGAGGAGTCTTACACCCTGAACTTCTCAAGACCGGGCGCCCAGATCATCGCGCAGTACTACAATCTGATCCATCTGGGTTTCTCTGGATACCGTAGCATTATGGAGAATACGCTAGCCAACGCTCGTCTGCTGAGCAGAGCGCTCGAACATACCGGCTGGTACCGCTGCGTCAGTGACATCCACAGGAAGAAGGGCGACTTCAAATACGAGAAGGGCAAGAAGCAGTACGATGAGGGAGAAAACAGCGCAGACTACAACGCTGGTCTACCTGTTGTAGCATTCACGCTCACCGATGAATTCCACAAGGAGTTCCCCCACGTGAAGCAGGAGGCCGTCAGCAATCTTCTGCGAGCCAAGCAGTACATTATCCCCAGTAGGTTTCACCCTCCAAGTAACTCACATTGTTGCTAAAGCATACAGACTACCCATTGCCGCCCGGCGAGGACAAAACGGAAATCCTACGCGTTGTAGTACGCGAGAGCTTGTCGCTTGACATGATTGATCGCTTGGTCAGGGATATCATCGCCGTCACAGAGATGTTGATGAAAACGGATGCTACCGACCTTGCGGCCTTCGAGCCTTCAGCAGCGCCGAGTGCCGAGAAGTCACATGCCAGCGCTGGTTTGAAGAAGGAGCACAAGCATAAGGCGAAACATCCAACTCACAACGGTGTGTACAGGGCTGTATGCTAGAATTTTTTGAATGCTTTGGCCCACTCGGAGCCAGCTGGTCGTAGTGGCCATTCGATAGGGTTATAAAAACAGTCGGATTTAGCATCACAAACATCCACGAACGCAGCTTGCGAACTAAACTCTAATCAAAATTCCAAGTAAACAACAAATACTAACTAAAACCAAATAACACAAACTCATCAAAAGCAAGTAATCAATCAACTAATATACAAACCTGTAGTGCAAAATACCCCGCCTGAGGTCTTTTCACGAAGTCCTGCACACAGTTTTCACCAGGTGCAAGGTCTTCGATACCAAGTTAGCGGTCAGGATCGGAATCATAGTTATCATCGCCTTCGGACGCAGCGTCGAAGTCTTCTTCGCCGCTGTAGCCAAAGTCTAACAGCGCATCGTCAGCATATCCTGGAAGTCCGCCTGCTATCTCAGACAACTCTGTGGCGACAAGTGGATCCACTACATCCTCGTTGTCGGGCTCGGAAAGCTCAGAGCTATCGTCAGATACATGTTCGTGTTCGACTTCTTCTTCGTTGTCTTCATCTGTCGCAGTGGTAAAAGCAGAAGCCGGTGTGGCCGCAGTCTTTGCCACCGGGGGTGCTGGCGTTTTGTTACGTGTTGACCTGCGTAGAGGAGACGGGGTCTCCCCAACACTTGCGGGTGGCTCGTCATAATCAGATAGCTCGTCATCCAAAGGGGACTCAGATGGAGGAGGTCGCGCAACCTTCTTGGCTTTCGGTGTTCGCTTTGCCTTCTTTGCTTTCTCGGCCTTCTCGGCCTTCTTGGGCGCTGCCTTTCCCTTCTTCTTCGCCGCCTTCTTGGCCACCTTCTTCGCCTTCTTAGGCGCCGGTTCTTCCTGGTCGGAAACCTCATCATCCTCTGGTGCTGGATCCTCAGATGCTCGCTTGCGCTTCTTGGGCGATGCTTTCTTAGGAGCCTCCGGGCTTGCTGGTTCTACTGCTTCTTCCTGGTTGTCATCAGCGTCCTCTACAGGGGCGCGGGCCACGCGCCTTGGACGCGCAGGTGGCCCAGCCATACCGGCATATGATCCAGTAAATCTGGTTGCACGAGCAGTCCGATCAAGAATGGGTACAGGCGTTGGGGCTCTACGAACTCTTGCCTTACGCAAACCCGGCAGTGTGAGTATGGACTTATCAGGTCTAGGAGCCATTTCGTTAGTCTTTGGGGCAAGTATGGGATTGCGTTTGTTTAAATTAGTGTCTGTGTAAGAACAGTGTTGCTGAAGTTCTTATGATCGTTGAATACTGTTGATTGACCCGGCACCTGACTTATATATGCATGAACGAGGTTCTAGATGGTACCAAGAACAATGGTGGTACCTGACAACGTCGAATACAAGGCCAGAAGAGTGGTTCAAGGATGACAATGGAAGCGTGTGTTCTTGAACAAAGCCATGTCGAAAGAACTTATACAGAGGTATACTGCATACAATGTACAATGAAAGCGTCAGGCCGAAATTGTGAGGCTTTGCGTCTTCAGAGTCCGGCTTCACAATGTTGAGTGAAAGCATGGCTCTGAGTCTACGGTCAAGGAGAGTCTCAATTCGAGGCATCGAACAAGGGAGAGGAAGTTTAACGCGACTGTCGCGCCTCTCAGCACGGTCCTCATTGCTGACTATGGAGTACGTAAAGTTGTGTGGTGAAGAAGAAGTCGAACACGAACATGTATCTGACGATAGCTCTGAGCTTTCCGAGCCCGACAACGAGGATG
>Ga0139315_10085_pt1 | contig 10167 bp, 8 predicted proteins | sample In3P11_FD_99380 | JGI IMG/M metagenome (GOLD analysis project Ga0139315, IMG submission 99380) | reverse complement strand
CCTGCTATGTCACGCTACAAAGAATCAAGTACACCGGCGCATCGTTTAGAATTTTGATTTCGTTGAGCTATGAAGTAATGGCCAATTGCTCTGGTTCTCTCAGTCACTCCGTGGAGTGTCTCAGCACTTCTAAACTGTTTTGAAAACAGAGACCGAAAATCATGCGCTCGCACCATCAATCAAGCTTTTCTCCATCCATATTTTTGAATCCATAAGCACTATTGGCCAGCTGAATATTCCTTCCATGGTCGACACCTGTCGAGTCTGGTGAGACCTGGGAACAGCTGCAGCATCATACCACAAAATATGCTGTTTGTCAAATAAACTGATTCATCCCCATCCTCTTGCAGGATCTTCACTACTGAGAGCGCTGTACGCCAGTGCCAACTCGATAGCCCTTGGTAGGCTCCTTCCAGTCCGGAGGGGTGGTGACATTGTACTGTAGGTAGGAAACGCGAGGGGGCGTGTAAGGCTCTACCCGGCCAGTGGCCGAATTAGTGATCATGACTGAAGGGTTATTTAGGTGATCAGGACGAATCTCCTCCTTGACAGCAAGGAAGCCACCAGAGATTCGATCGATGAAGATGCCGAAGTTATCCGACTTGTTGACCTGGCACCTGCCCCCGCGGTTCTCACAGTGAGACATAAGCGCAGTTGAAGAGTCGAAGTACTTCAGACATAAGGGGCACTTCGATCGAACCATACGGTGGTCTATACCGATATGTATGACGAGGTCGGCAATTGTAGGATGCACACGTTCACACACAAACGGGCAGTTGTACTTGCTGACCACTGAGTCGTAGAAGCGCTCTGGATTCCAATCAGGGCTCTGTGGATCCCAGAAGCGGGTCCTCATGATGTTGATGCCATGATCTCGCTCCATCTGTTCGTCGTGGGCCGCGATCGAGAATTCCTTGTTGACTGAGGTGGGCTTCGCATTAGGGAACAGTGCGCTGCTCGCCGACTTTCCGTCACGCTCGCCCCAGACTTTGAGCTGACGACCGCTTGCTGTAGAACCAGCATACTTCGAGTTCCCGCCGATAGATAGATAGGTAGGGGATTCTACGGCGGTAATAGTATTGGCACTATCTTTGCTGCTGATAGACATCGTGCCGATAGTGGAAATGACCTTGTCAACGTTGGAATAGGAGGCTCGAGCCTGCGAGGGAAGTGGGGGATAAGGGCTGTGACGGCCGGGTGAAGGCATGTTAGAGACATCAGGCTCAATAGCAGCAAACTTCACGTCGTTAATCTCCTCATCTTTCTTCAACTGGTCGTTGAGCGTAATGCCACCTTCATCCTCGAAGTCATGGGCTGCTTCGAATTTGGCCTGCTTAGCTTGGAAGCGAGCGTAGGCATTCCCGTCCTTCAGCAGCTGCGTGATCAGGTGTTTGTGTATGACATGGCCCTGGAACTGAGGAGCAGATATGACCTCACAATAGCCGTACTCAAGATGTTCAATTAGTAGACAGGCGCGGTGAAAGGTGTCGCCGCAGCCGATACAGGCGAGTTTCTGGTTCACCTTGTGACTCTGTTTAGGAAAGTTAGTCTAAACCTTGCATATTGTATCATGTGGACCTACCAGCTCAATATGACGTCTTAAGCCCGAAGTAGACTTGAACTCTTGACCGCACACGCGGCAAGCTTTGTCGTGCATATCTGGTCTGATAACTTTGTGCTGAGCCAGGTCGTCATAAGACTCGAAGTCTTCGTCGCACTTGTCGCAGTAGTCATGGCCATCGTCGTTCTTCTTGTGTCGCTTCATGTCCTTCACGGTGTTGAAGTGGAGGTCGCAATCTGGGAACGTGCACTTGACTCTATCCGGGTCCGCAATCGCCGGCATCTTGGACTATGCTGTTCTGCCAGTGTGGTCAGAGTGGTGGCTTGTACGACTGAGTTTAATGCTCACTTGAATTGTGAGGGCAGAACTTTAGGAGTGTTGGTTGTGCTATGATAGGGTAATCTGGCGTGGGTATATTGGCAATACGCGCTTTGGTAGAGCGAAGACAAGCGCACAGTTGGGAGCTGGTCGATGCAGCTACTGTGCAGCAGGAGCCACAGTGTTTGGTGGGCTGGAGAGTAGGAAGTCTGACCAAAGATGGGACAAGATATGGTTGCTACGCGCTAAGAGCGTGGTGACTTTTGGTGCGGTGAGAGTGGTTAGTGGAAGTAGAGGTGAAAGTTGGACTGAAGCGAGAGTTTGGTTCGAACATGCCACAAAAGGTTTTGCCTTCAGGAAGGAACCACTGCACGCCATAAGCTCTCACAACCGCTGAAAGATATCTATACTGATACAATATTAGGGGGCTCTAATTTGGTAACGCTTGGCAACAAGTCATCCACTGCACCACAAATGCAGTGATACGAGTGATCGTCGGTGTTGAAGAAATATTGTTTTGTATATTCCAGAGGTATTTTGTGCATTTCCCAGCTGATTGATGAACCCTAGAACCTCGAGTAGGGTAACCTTGAGCAGTTTAGTATGTTGCAGACATTTGGGTCGAGATCGCACTCACCACTTGCCTCTCAGCGTGATCTTTGCCCAATCACCCTTCTCATCGGTCTCCTTCTCTATCTTCGTAGAGAAAGAGATGGCACTCATAATTCCGTCACCGAACTTTTCGTTCAAGACAGCCTTGTACGCATAGCCGTAGTTTTGCACAATTTCATACAGACGGTACACAAGCGGGTCCTTTGGTGGCATCTCCAGGGACCGACCGCGGTCAGGAAAGCCAGAAAGTTGCGATTCAAGATCTTCCACAGGAATTTGAAGGACCTGTGAGAGCTTCTGGATGTCTTCTGGCGATGCCATCGCTTGGCCGTAGAACAAAGCGGCGATTGCTACCTCGTCACGGCCAACCTCTTTTGCAATGGCTTCGAAGCTGAGGTTCTTCATTTTCTTTGCCTCGAACAGAGTCAGGGAAGATGGCGGAAGTCTAGGAATAAGATCCTCCTGGTGGATGTAAGTTTCTGGATCAGATATGGGCAGCATAGCTTTCTTCGTACCTGGAGAGTAGCAATGGGGTGTTGAGACATGATCAGTTGAGACGAATGGAAGCAACGGGTGGCTGTGATTGCAGCTGGTCGCAACGATACTGTTGCAGGAACAATTGCACGCGACACGAGACGAGCAGAAACTGCGAGACGAGAGACAGAAGTCATGATTGCTGAGATGCTCTAAATACTATAGCTACTGTTACAGCTGCAGGCGTGTTGGGAGAAGATAAGAGGGGGAGTTGAAGCACACTGATTGCTAAGTCACTTGGATTGGTCTACAATGACGTACCACTCCGCATCAGTAACGTCTGATATCCATCAACCCGGATCTATATCTCTACAGGATCGCTCTAATATGCCGCAGCCTTGAGGAGGCCAGCAAGCATTTCTCCGCGGTGGCTACACGGCAAGCTGATAGGCAGGCGCGTGGGCGCTGGAGACGGAAGGGAGCTTGCGCAATGCGGGGCAAAGAGGGGCAAAGTATCGCAAGCTACCTTAAGGTACATACCGTGAACGCAGCAGATCTAACGGACGGCGGAAAGCAGCACTGAGGACCTAGATTTGTAAATAAGATGAACGTTACCTCAACGAGGCAGTTCATGCTCACCGTAGTTTAACCAGCAAACGGGCATGTCTCAGCTGCGTCGACCTGCCCCACCTTTCGCTTGGGGCGCCTGCGTCATCTAGTGTCACCGCCTTGAGACCCTCAGCGCCGTATCAACAAGACACTCCGACTTTGGAAGGGCTGGTGCAGCTTCGCGGCTTGCCTTCTTCTCAGCATGTCGCGTCGAGACGATGACCTGGCGTACGGAGACTATCATGGACAGGGCGAGGGGCAGGAAGGAGACCGCGGCTTGATTGGAGACGTGGGGCGGCGCTTCTTTGGAGGGAAGAACGAGGTATGTGCTTTCACTGGCCCAGGGTGCATGATGCACAGTTTCAGGGTCGCAAGGCTTTTGGAACCTGGCTAGCCCCTCATGCCCTGTCTTCTTGTACCCTGGCCTGTTGTCACCTGCTGCAGCTATTCACTCCGCCCCTCGTTCTCCCTCACTCCTCCAACCTTTTTCTAACATCTTTCCCGGCAGTCACAGCCTCAACAAGGCTCGTCCAACTCCGGCGGCATGTCCTTCCTCTTCGACAAGCTCCATAAGGAGGTCCACAAACTTAGCAATGAGCTGAAAGATTCCTTCTCGAGCAAGAACGAAGAGCCTGTTCAGGCACAGGGGGGCGAACCGCAGCCTGGGCAAGAGAACAACAACCAGCACCGCTTCTTGAGTTTTGCTCCCGAGCGCCATGGCAACGACATCAAGTGGTATGTCGATGGCGCTTCGTACATGCACGCCGTGTCGGTTGCTTTGGAACAGGCTCGCGAGTCGATCTGGATTCTGGACTGGTGGCTTTCCCCAGAGCTTTACCTCCGCCGGCCTCCAGCCAAGAACCAGCAGTACCGCGTCGACCGCTTACTTCTGGCTGCCGCCGAACGTGGAGTCAAAGTCAACGTCATAGTTTACAAGGAAGTCACCCAGGCTTTGACGCGTAAGTTGAACCCATTGCTGCCCAATTACCTTCATTCTCTCCTGCCATCGTCTACGGACCCTATCACGAAAGGTCTCACTCGAGTCGGTCTTGATGTCATATTCAAATCCCTTGAAGAAGTCGAAAGGACAAGCCCGCTGATTGCACCACCTATCACAGTCTCTAGCGCGCACACAAAGCACCACTTGGAGGAGCTCCACCAGAACATTGGCGTCTTCCGGCACCCCGACCACACCCCCGATGCCTCAGTACTCTCTGGCCAGTTCCTCGACACTATCAAGAACATGTCTTTCTCGCCTGCGAAGATCGCCCAGATGCCGCTAGACGGCCTCAAGAGCGTCTACGGTTCGACCGGTGATACTGTTTTGTACTGGGCACATCATGAGAAGCTTTGTCTGATCGACGGAACGATCGCATTCATGGGTGGATTGGATCTATGTTATGGACGCTGGGACACAAACTCTCATCCAATCGCGGATGCTCACCCTGGCAGTCTCGATCGGATCGTGTTCCCTGGACAGGACTTCAACAATGCAAGAATGCTAGGTGAGGCGCTCCAGAACAACCACATTACATAGAGGAGACGCGAGCTAACAAACTCCCAGACTTTGCCAATGTTGACCACTGGATGGAGAACAAGCTGGACAGAACTCAAAGCTCCCGTATGGGCTGGTCTGATGTAGCTCTCAACCTACGTGGCCCTGTGGTTCAAGATCTTCAAAAGCACTTCACACAACGCTGGAACTTCATCTACGATGAGAAGTACTCTCTCAAATCGACCCGTTACTTGAGGCTTCCAGATATGGCGAGCGGTCCTCAGCAGGGTGGTGAGTACCCACCTCCGCAGCAACGCGAGTTTGAGGAAGGAGCGGAAGGCTCCCGAGGATTTGGTGGCGACGGCGAGGAGGGCGAGCGAGGTTTCGGTGGTCACGAAGGTGGATTCCGCAGGAAGATGTACAACCGTTTCAATGAGGAGTACCAAGAGCACTATGGTGGTGGGCATCACCAGCAACAACAGCAGTACCAGTCGCATGGCGAACACGGGTCACAGCGAGCGAGTATCGATGCTCAGATCACACGATCTTCGTCGAAATGGAGTCACAATATCTCTACTGAGGTCAGTTGGTGTTGTGAACTTCCTTTGAAATTACCTACTGACAGTACCAGCACTCGATCCAGAACGCGTACGTCGAGACCATTCGGAACAGTCAACACTTTGTCTACATCGAGAACCAGTTCTTCATTACAGCCACTGGAGATAAGCAGCGTCCCATCAAGAACCAGGTTGGCGCAGCAATCGTTGAGCGCATTGTACGTGCTGCTCGCAATGGCGAGAAGTACAAGATGATTGTCGTAATCCCAGCCGTGCCGGCATTTGCTGGAGATCTGAAGCTTGACGAAGCACTGGGAACACGAGCCATTATGGAGTTCCAATACAACTCCATCAACCGTGGCGGACACTCCATCTACGAAGAGATTGCAAAGGCTGGCTTCAACCCAATGGACTATATCAGGTTCTACAACCTTCGCAGCTACGATCGGATCAACGCTAGCAAGATCATGCAGGAAGCTGAACAGCGCTCTGGCGTGTCGTACGGTCAAGCTAGTGAGGGCTACGATGCTGCTCAGGAGGGCAGTCGTGACTTCCAAGCTTACCGCCCACCACCAACAGCCGAGTACGGCGTCTATGAGATGGAAGGAGGTGGTCGTCCTCCTCAGCAGGCTTACGAGATGGATGCCGGTTACAATGGTGGCGTTCCGAATGACGGCAGGCAGTCCGACTACAACAGGTACCAACAGGAAGCACAAAAGCTCGGAGGCCGTCAAGGTCTCGGAGATGGCCGTTGGGATTCCGTCGCCGAGTGTTACATGCACAACGGCGAAGATATTCGCAATGTGCCTTGGGAAGGCGGTGCGGTGGACGAGATGGATGCTTTCGTTAGCGAGGAGCTCTACATCCACAGCAAACTGCTGATCGCCGACGACACAACAGTCATTTGCGGTTCTGCCAATCTGAACGATCGTTCGCAGCTCGGAGATCACGATTCGGAAATCGCTATCATCATCCGCGATGCTGATATGATTGACTCCTCCATGGATGGTCGTCCATACCAAGTGTCCCGTTTTGCGTCTTCACTGCGTCGCGAGATCTTCCGAAAGCACCTGGGTTTGCTGAAGCACCAGCCCATCGATGCCGTCGACGACAACTGGCAGCCCGTCTCTGTCCCGCAAGTCTACGACTGGGGTTCCGAGATGGACAACCAAGTGGCCGACCCGCTGTCCGACGAGTTCCAGAACCTGTGGAACTGGCGCGCAAACACCAACACCCAGGCTTTTGGCAAGGTCTTCCACCCTGTGCCCTCAGACGAAGTCCGCAACTGGAAGCAGTACGACGAGTACTACTCGCGCTTCTTCGGGCAGAGCGAGCAGGACAAGGAGAACAAGAAGCCCAGCTTGTACAAGTGGGGCCACGTTGTCGCGGAGAACTTCAGCCAGGGAGAGCAGGGTGTACAGGAAGTCAAGGAGGTTCTCAGCTCGATTCGAGGCAACCTTGTCGAGATGCCGCTGCTCTTCTTGAAGGAGGAGGACATCGCGAAGGAGGGTGTTGGACTCAACGCCATCACAGAGGAGATCTATACTTAGGCGCTTTGCGATCTGATAGCTATATCTGCGTTTTGGTCTGATAGCCATAGGCGCATTTTTGGTCTGATAGCCATAGGCGTATTGCGGTCTCAGAGCCGTGACACTTTTCTCTTTACATACATGAATAACGACGACCAGTATATACCCATCCTCCTCGCTTCCATCGAAGATCTAAATGCTGACTGAAGCGTCACACAACCCCGCGCCGCCACTTAACAAGATGTAGACAGAGGCGGTGGATCAAAGCAGCAGCAGCGCGCGTCTGGACGGGCATTCGCACAGCCTCTTTCCTCGTCTAGGCATAAATTAACACCGTGGTACGCTTTTCTGCGGACTGCCATTTTTGCCTTACGCTGCATCCATGCAGGTGCGGCTCGGCTCGGTGATGGGTGCGCTGGCAGGAGTGCGGTGCAGTGCGTGCTAGTTCTGGTCACGAGGCTGACGATGTGCATTGGGTTTCAAGGTTCTGCCGCGAGCGCGAGGCTGATGGACGGCAATTTGACAGCGGCTGGAGCGGATGATGTTTTCTCTCTCTTTTGTTTCGGGTTTGTACATGCGCAGGAGTGGTTTAGGCGTGCGCAGTGATTTGTTGGTCTGTTGATTGCGATTGTCTGACTTTAGTCATGTTGTGCAACTTTTCAGTGGGAAGTTGTTGGACATGAGGTATGACTAGCAGTATATCGAAATACCATGGACATCTCACGCTGGTGTTGTACACACTCACCATCAATTTGTCTGTGACAGGAAGACACAGAATGCAATGGAGAAAAATGGGTTCATTGTTGTCGGTTACTAACAGGTGTTTTTACGGCACCTCTCTTCTTGATTTGGCAACCGATCCCAGCATAACTCACCATTAGTGTCTCCAGTCGACTTCGACGCACCTGAACGACCGAAGTCGATCAGTACAACCGTGCCCAGCGTAGCATGGTCTGGGTTTTTTGGATAGTCGTAAGGGAGGCTCGGCTTCACCATATATACGATACTCCGCTCGTCACATACCGCAGTAATACTTTTGTTTCCTAATCCCATTCCAGTGGTCGGACGGTTGAGAGGGTTCATAATCTTGTGTAGGCGTACCGAGCACGGACAGCTCTTGAAAGGCGGAGGCCACATGCGAATGGGCGTGTAGCGATACTGGGTGTTGTCTTCAAATGGTATCCGATTCTTACAGGCCGGGTCGCAACTGAGAGTGTACTTGGCTGCAGAATTGCCATCTTCGTAACCGTGAGAGTCGAAACCAGTTGACACGACTCGTCTGCTTCCAATCCTGAGCCTGAGACATGGCAGTGTCGACGGATGACGGCTGGGACAGCACTCTCCGTCTTCAACAAGATCCATAAATGCAGATGAAGCGAAGTTGTAGGTCCTAAACTTCGTTCTTGCTAATATGAAGGATCTCGGTGGGGGTGAATCTCGGCCTGTACATGGGAATTCGGGATGCCGTGTCCAGCTAAACAGCTCAGGAGTAGGCATATAGCTCGCTCTGTGAGATGAATCGAGAACTGTTGTCAAGATGTCGTTCTCAGGCAATTGGTCTGTCGATGGAATGTCATCGCAAGAGTGACCAAGTCCCCAGAAACCTTGCCCACTGACGCAGGCTGAGTAGAAACTTCTAGCTTGCTTCGATGTCGCGCCACGCCACTCCCGTCTACTCTCAACGATATAGAGATCATTTGTGCGCTCATCGTGTTGAAGAGTTAGATCGGTCCAAGAATCATGTATCGCACCCTCCGCGTGCTGGCGTCGGTACACTCTTACAACCTCTGGTTCGACTTCCTCATCGTCGCCAAGGCGAATTCTAACGCAGCGGTAGAATGATGTCCAGTCAACCTCTTCGACTTCGTGTGTGCTTTGATTCGAAACGGCGTAGAAGTAGCCGTCGTGGATTTCAAAAGCTACTGTCGATCCAAGGTCAGATCCATGAAAGTCATCAAGAAGGCAGTTTGCCATGGAAATAGCTTTTTGTCCAGGAATGCCGATCTTCTCGAACACAAAACACTTGATTATCCATTTTTTATGGCCATCTCTTCCTTGGCCAGTATGTGTGCCGAGACAAATATACTTGTCAGTATGACGCACGAATAGCTTTCTTGAAGGCTCAAAAGTTATTTGCATGCTCCCAATCACTTTATCTTTGTCATGTAAACGATCTGAAAACTTGATGAAAGTAATCGTATCATGATTGCCGTCTGGACAATTCGCCTTGATGCGAATCGCAAGGATACCATCGCTGAAATATAACATCTCATGAACTTCGATGTCGCGAATGTGCTTGAAAGTAGAGTATAGCCGGCGGGCAACGTCGACATGCAGGGGGCGTTTCCTGGAGCGCAAGTCTGACACGGTCACTACGTCGTTGTTTTGGATACACAGTACGCCCTGTCGGTAGAGGAAAGAGCTACCCACGCCAACAACTCGAGCTGACTGAGGTTGCGCGGTCGACAAAGCGTGGCGTCTTTCATATATCGCACACATGGCTTCTGTGTAGGTCCCATTGCCCTCGCGTGCTTGCTGGGCTTCTTCTGTATAGTGATGATGCATCTGAAAAGAGTCAGTATACAGCCGCAATCAAGCAGGGAAGTTTCTTACCTCCACAACCTGGTACGCGATCGTCTCGTTGATCAAGAGTGCCCTCATTTGACGACACGTTGAAGATAGATGCACTACATCTTCGAGATCGAGGTTCGTGCAGATCTCGAAGAAGATATCGAATGGGAAGGTGTTGAAGGGGCGCATCAGCAACTCGATTGCAAGCACAGCGGGCCAAGATGCAAGATCAAATGTCCAACGCTAGGAAGCGTGGGACGTAGTATGGGTCGAGAAGCAAAAACCGGTTATACCAACGATATCAATATGTTGGGTGTGAAGCTTGACCTTGTCGAAGCATGGACGTTTGGTTTCAATGTTGACTGCATTGTTTCCCTGTGGCTATGCTCTTGAGGTAGTCACAATGAGGCTCTGCGCAAGAAAGAGCCAAGGCTCGCAGCC
>Ga0139315_10084_pt1 | contig 10275 bp, 2 predicted proteins | sample In3P11_FD_99380 | JGI IMG/M metagenome (GOLD analysis project Ga0139315, IMG submission 99380) | reverse complement strand
CGGCCGGGATGGTGCCTTGAAACTGGGAAACTGACAATCAATCCATACAAGGGGGAGCTTCATAGTGCAGTTCACTAGAAAGCCTCGTAGGATAGGAACCGTACCTACCATAAGCTGACTCATCAGGCACAGACACAGAAACAGAATCATCACTCCTAGCTAAGAACAGACCCTAGGCTTGGTGTGATTTTCACCTTTACTGGTAGCTGTAGGGCTGACTAACCACCTATCTGTAGGGTTTCATAACGTCCTCTCTTGCTGTAGGGCTGCCTAAATATCTCTCTTGCCTGACGTTATCTCTATCTTGCCGGGCTTCATAACCGCTGTAGGGCTACCGCGGAATGCTGTAGGGTTGCCTGCTACCGCCAAGACCTACCGCCAAGCTCTAGTCTCCCTCTCTTAGCCTTGAAATCCGGTCTGCCTGCCTATTCGGTCGGTCGGTAAGGAGTAACCGTTCCCTCCCTTCTATAAGGAAGGAGATAAGGTCATTCAGATATCTATAGGCCGCTAACGGCACTACTTCAGTAGATAAGGTACACCTCCTATTGTCTATTGAGTTAGTAGTTGGGATTCCGATATTCAGGCAGGTTAGGTTATACCTTTTGAAAACGGAGCTACGTGTAGGCCAGATTGCCCATGATCTCTTGGGGGCAAGACGCGCGTTTTAGTGCCAATTCTCGTAAAGCCAGCCCCTCTTCCCAGCACTATAATTCAGAACTGTGGGTAGAATGAATAGCAAAACACGCAGAGATGTGTTGCTATCACGAGGCAGCTCGGCTCTCTCGGTATTGAATCAATACCTTTAGAGCCCGCCTGGCTAATAACTGATCATAAGCTGGGCAGTGGAGATCTCTAGAGAAACTACGAATGCCGGTGGGCCTCCCTATCCAAAAGAAGGCACTACTCTAAAGAGAGCGCTTGAATTCCAATAAGTAACCACGCCACGATAGGACCAGTCATTCTCCGACGAGAGAGGGAAGGGCTCGTTCTGCTTACAGAGCAGCGAGCGTGAAAGGCATGGCAGGGCTGGCTGTTTTGGACATTGAAAATGGTAACAAAATGCCATTCTTCTTCTTCCCAGAATAAGACCAAGCCTGCTAACGAGAAGAATGAACGAAACGAAAAGGAGTGGGTTCTTTACCTCCTACCTACCTATCTACTCACCCTACCTAAGTCTCTGAGTTTACGAATGCCCACCCTACCACCTTGCCCACCCTACCACCATGCCCACCACCTTCCTTTCCTCTTGATGGGTCGGTTAGCTGAAGGCTGAAGGATTGAGGAGCTTCTTCATTAGGCTGAAGTCTCAAGGCTCAGGGTTTCAGGCTTATGGTTCAAGGTTCCAGGCTTCTGTCTAATGAACTGTATTTGCTCGTGGAACTACTCTCCTATTGGCGGTTTGTCGTGCTTTGCGATTCGTGCGGTTTGTCGTGCTTGCTTTTCGTGCGGGGTTTCGCGCGTGTAGTGAGCGGGGTCGTGAGGGCTCGTGGTGGGGCTTCCGGCTTCCGGATTTCGCGTGTTGTGGGCTTGGAGTGATGATTCTGTTTCTGTGTCTGTGCCTGATGAGTCAGCTTATGGTAGGTACGGTTCCTATCCTACGAGGCTTTCTAGTGAACTGCACTATGAAGCTCCCCTTGTATGGATTGATTGTCAGTTTCCCAGTTTCAAGGCACCATCCCGGCCGGTGGGTGGCGGGATAACCTATGGGCGGGTAGGGTTATCAGCCGGGATGTGCTCCCTATCGTTGGTTGGAGGTGATGTTGAGGATGGTGGGGTTATTTGATCTGCCCCTCCTTTGTCGATCGGGTTACCGCAAGTTCAGGTGATCCATTCGAGTTGTAAGATAGGAATAGTTTGATGAAAACTCTTTTTTTCATCGAATCAAATCACTGCCGGTGCGCCTCTCTCATAAGACTAAGAAGTTGATCCTCTGTCCGCACCTTCCAGCCAGCCTCATCATAAGACTAATCAGTCTCAATCAATCAATCATTCACTTCCGTTGTACCGCCCCACCCCTGAAACATGTTGGCTGTTGTCTGTCTGTTGAACCGCCCCAGCTCCAACTATGTGTGGCATCAATTGAATAAATCACTCTTCGTTGGTGACCCCGCACCTCACACACATTATCGGTTGAGTATGGATTCGTCCGTTCGTAGGCCCACTCATTTCGAAGACCTCTCTACCCCGGCATCTTAGTCCCGCCGGAGTATCAATCAAATTTGATCCACTTACTTGTCTTTCCTTCTTCGACAATACGTGTCCAGGGCGTAATCCTCCTCCTCCTTTGTTACGCGTAGTGGTCCTTTGGTGACGTGTCCTGGGCGTACTGAATGCGTACTGGGTATAATGCGGCTTGCACGTAATGCGTCCTCGTATTGGGCCGTGAGATGGGTCAGTGGTTGGAACGCCTCTTTTGTAAGATGGGTCAGTTGTGGGATCACTTTTCTCGGAAGAAGTGATCAAGTGAATCAATGCCAATCAATCAATGCCTCTGCTGGAAGATGGGTCAGTGCTTGGTCGGTAACGCCTTTCTTGGCAGGTCAGTTTTTAAGGTTGCATTATATACGTTATAATACAAAACAATTGGCTTAGCGACCTCTCAAAACAGGTGATAAGAGAGCTAATGATTCTGTCACTTAGGGGGACTTTCTATTGGGAGGTAAACTTTTCTTGGCAGAAGGTTCAGCAGTTGTAATGCCCCCCCCTCGTAAGATGTTGGCAGTAGCGGATTGAACAGAAAGCGGAGGTAAAGGGGAAGGTAAGGTTCGTTCGTAGGCTGCATGGAGTGTAAGGTCCTAGGAGGTGTGGCGAAGAAGAAGAATTCACCCACATACTGACTCGGAATAGTCCTGGGAACCTCAGAATCATATACCTTGAAAACTACCTTTGAAAACTATGTCTTTGGGTGGGTGGGAATAGCCTTTGGAACAACCTACGCCCTACAGCATATGACCTCACCCTTGGTAACTTCAAACTACTAGACCTTCTTCCTTGGTGGGATCTTGAAACTCCTTTGGACCTTCCTGACACTATAACTTAACCTATGCTACCTACTACTGACCCTCCTGACACTCAGCCTTTGGAACCTTTGCATCAGAATTTCTCCTTGGTACTCAGCCCTTGGAACTGCCCTGGGACACGCCTTGGACAATCAGACTTTGGTTGGGGACTACCCCTTGTAACAACCTATGCATATGACCTATTGGAAACATACTGAAACTCCTTGCCCTCAGAAGCGCAAGCCCTCCGGACCTTTCTTGGTGGGAACTTCTTATTACTTTTGTTCTGACTTTGGTGCTTGACTTCAGACTTTCAAAATAGACTGACAATCTTCCTTCCTTGGGAACCTCATAGCTACAAAATCCAGCTTATCAACTACTCCTTTTGACTATACTTTGAAAACTATGCCTATTACCTAAACCTTGGCACCTTACCACTCCTAGGTCGGGCAAGCAGCTTCACGCTCCTTTTCAAAACGTTCATCTCCCAGGGAATCAATTCTTTTTATGGGCTGGGCGGGGATACTCAACTGGGATACTCCGCTGGACTTGGAGACTTGGTTCAGATAAGCCACTGGCGCTGCCTTCGCTATAACTGCTTGACTACTCCAATTAGATTTGGGGCTTACTGCTGGGCTTGATATACAATTCGATTGGATTGCCAACAAAGACAGCAGTAGTGGGGTGGGCCCAGAAAAAGGTACAGTTAGTTATTTCATCTTATTGATGACCAACTGATACAGAGCGGGGTAGGGGATTACGGACGGATCCAAACTGACTGAACCGAGTGAGTTTGAGGTGGTGCTTATTATGTTTGGATTGACACATATATAATGCAATCGTTGGAACTATCCTTGCCCCCGGAGGGACAAGCGGCTTCGCACCTTGGTAAACTCATCCCTTACCTTACAGCCTATGCACTCATCCATTGGAGTTGAAATGAAGCCTTGGGAATGGAATAAGACTTTGAAATCTCAGCATCAGACCTACGCCAAGCACGAAATGAATTCATACACGAACTTACACTTAGTAGTTACTTATTATGGATGGTGGGATTGTAAATTCCCCGAATACTCCTCTCCTTATCAGTCGAGCCCCCTGTCGGGTCCTTGCACTAGGAAGCGCAAGCCCCTCCGGGACCTTGCTTTCCTAGCGTCAAGCAAGCCCCTACCGGTCCTTGCCCGGTCGACTAGCTATTATTTCTTCTCAGTGGGGTTGGGAGGAGTTATCACTCTATTGGATGGATGGAACTCGGTGATGGATTGATGTTATCTGTATTTCACTCCGGGGGTGAAGGCCTACAGGGGGTGAGGGCAAGGAGAATAGAGTGTATTAGCTGCCGGGAGGCAAGAGGATGGATTGATCAATCCTAACTTTCTCTCTTGTTGAGTACTGTCCGACCTAACTAACTTCCCTCCCACCCACCGCAATAGGATAGTGAGGAGATATCACCATCTCCTTCCTCTCCTGCCCATCCTTCACCCCCGATTGTTCTTTCTTTCCTGCCGTGGGTGGTCCTGCCGACAAGTTATTTCCTCCGGCTATAGCTAATTAGTTTGCTTTACCGGGCGGAGGGTCCTTGCATTCACCCTCAGTAGGCCTTCATGAACTCCCTTCCTGTGGAATGAAACTAGCAGAGAAAGAATGCAACTATCCATCCCTCAACTATCTATCCTTCTTGGGGGTTGGGGCCATAGCTCAACCAAACGACCTTACTGTCGAGTGCTAACTACAGAGTCGAGTGCTATCCCAGGAGTCTCTGCTGGACCTTTGTTAACACCTGTCCTTAACTACCTTTATCTTCCTCCGTGTGGGACCCTATGCCCGTAATATCGTATACAAATAGAGATATATCATTATATCGGTGAGTAATGGAAATAATCTAACCGATGGACAGCACGCACCACCTCCTAACCTTGCCTTCCTTATTGACTTTCTTTCTTGATTAAAGAAAGAAGGACCCGGAGGACCCGTTAGGGGGCTCACTATTCATATGGTGAGGGCGCTTCCTGTAATCGGGAAGGAACTCTATCGATCGAGAAGGTAGGACCACTCCCTAGCTAAGCTGGATGGTACCTCCGAAGGCAGGCAAGATTAGGTAGGATCCTAAATCGAGTAAGGCTAGGACCTAGAGTTGACCTGGACCGTCCCAATCAGGTATATCTGCCCCTTACCCTCCCTCCTTGCTCTGACCGTATATCAGGTAATACCTCTACCATAGATATCATGACCAGGACCTGCAGAGGTAAGGGACCTAATAGCTCAGGTCCTCGACCCCAAAGCATGGGTGGGAGGATTGGTTGGTAAGGCCTAAAAGTACCACCTGACTGAGAGGACCCCTGCCATTAAGGTAAGACCTGGACCAGACAGAAGAAGATAAGACCTTATAACATGCATGAGTGAGTAAGGCTAATACCTGATTGGAAGGAAGGTTAGACCCATCTCATCCGAAGGTAAGACCAGGACCTAAGGGCTCAGGTCAGACCTTAACGGAAGGTAATGCTTACTTAACAGACCGGACTGCTATATGCCTAACCCTACGTAACTTAGGTCAGACACCTCAGAGAAGGAAGAAGTATAGAGACCTTCTATTCTATTCATGGTGTAGGGGCTCTACCTTCCCTTGAAAGAGACAGGTCTGACTCCCTATATATATCCATCCAAGAAGGCGCTAACTGAGAGGGAGGTGGGCAAGAGACTTCGATTCATTCTGGCATGAAAGAAAGTAAGGCGCAGCGGCTACTCCTTGTTTCAAGTGTCAGGCTACCCTTCCGAATCCTTCACTCGTATTAGACCCTTAATAGCCTATTCAGACATTCCAGCCAGTTGGTAACCACTCTTGCTTAGTTCTTTCCCCAGGCTCACATGCTGGCCCTACCTAATTGGTTGGATAAGAATCCCCCACTCCTCTCCTCTCCTTATCAGTCGAGCCCCCTAAAGGGTCCTTGTCAAAGAAAGAATGAATGAAGAGGGACTACCGCGGTATCTCTCGTGGTATCGTCATGATTGTTGTTTGACCTGAAAAAGTAAGTAATTACACGGTACTGGATATTGTAACTAGAGAGAGATAGAATAAAGCCAGCCAAGGAAGGTGCAAGCAAGCCACAACACCTGGTAGTCTATGCTCTTGCTCTCAAAGATGTGTGTGAATGATGTGAATATACTTTGTACACCTATTTCTGGATATCGCTGGTTGCCAATAGATGGAAGGTCGAGGCTTCACCCCCAACTACAGTAGGGAAGCTGGAACAGGAATAGCAGGCGAGCGAGGTTCTGCTGCTTGCTCTGCTTCCACTGGCACGGAATTTCTCAATAGAATTGTGGGATGGTCCTGATTCAACCCCAGAAACTGACACATTCATTGGTGAAAGGTCAACCCGATCTCAACCCTTTCCACTAGCTAGGATCCATAGGTGAAGGACTAAAGGCTTCTGGTTCAAGGCTGAAGTAGTTCTTTTCGTGACACTTCTATAAGCCTATACTTAAGGATAGTGCGAAGAGCAGTTACACCTTTCTTATCGCATTGGGTACCCGATTGAAGTGAGAAGACACCACCTAGCCCTCCCTTCCTTCCAAGATCGTCCTGTAGTTCCTGCTTTAGCTTGAGTGTACTGTGCATCCAACAACATAAAGGTCTTTCAAGTAGGCGGGTAAATAGTCAAGTGAAAAGTGCCTACCCTCTTCCTCTTTATCATCTTCTCTTCTGGGAGTAATGGCTAATAAAGTGATTCTGACGATCCTATCCCAAAACTTAGCTGTCCAACATCAATTCATAAAGTAGGCTTCTAAAGGTAATATGAATGAATGGTCTAAGTGCGCCTACCCCCTCTTCTAAGCATTCGGTAAAGTGCCAAGGTTTAGGTAATAGGCATAGTTTTCAAAGTATAGTCAAAAGGAGTAGTTGATAAGCTGGATTTTGTAGCTATGAGGTTCCCAAGGAAGGAAGATTGTCAGTCTATTTTGAAAGTCTGAAGTCAAGCACCAAAGTCAGAACAAAAGTAATAAGAAGTTCCCACCAAGAAAGGTCCGGAGGGCTTGCGCTTCTGAGGGCAAGGAGTTTCAGTATGTTTCCAATAGGTCATATGCATAGGTTGTTACAAGGGGTAGTCCCCAACCAAAGTCTGATTGTCCAAGGCGTGTCCCAGGGCAGTTCCAAGGGCTGAGTACCAAGGAGAAATTCTGATGCAAAGGTTCCAAAGGCTGAGTGTCAGGAGGGTCAGTAGTAGGTAGCATAGGTTAAGTTATAGTGTCAGGAAGGTCCAAAGGAGTTTCAAGATCCCACCAAGGAAGAAGGTCTAGTAGTTTGAAGTTACCAAGGGTGAGGTCATATGCTGTAGGGCGTAGGTTGTTCCAAAGGCTATTCCCACCCACCCAAAGACATAGTTTTCAAAGGTAGTTTTCAAGGTATATGATTCTGAGGTTCCCAGGACTATTCCGAGTCAGTATGTGGGTGAATTCTTCTTCTTCGCCACACCTCCTAGGACCTTACACTCCATGCAGCCTACGAACGAACCTTACCTTCCCCTTTACCTCCGCTTTCTGTTCAATCCGCTACTGCCAACATCTTACGAGGGGGGGGCATTACAACTGCTGAACCTTCTGCCAAGAAAAGTTTACCTCCCAATAGAAAGTCCCCCTAAGTGACAGAATCATTAGCTCTCTTATCACCTGTTTTGAGAGGTCGCTAAGCCAATTGTTTTGTATTATAACGTATATAATGCAACCTTAAAAACTGACCTGCCAAGAAAGGCGTTACCGACCAAGCACTGACCCATCTTCCAGCAGAGGCATTGATTGATTGGCATTGATTCACTTGATCACTTCTTCCGAGAAAAGTGATCCCACAACTGACCCATCTTACAAAAGAGGCGTTCCAACCACTGACCCATCTCACGGCCCAATACGAGGACGCATTACGTGCAAGCCGCATTATACCCAGTACGCATTCAGTACGCCCAGGACACGTCACCAAAGGACCACTACGCGTAACAAAGGAGGAGGAGGATTACGCCCTGGACACGTATTGTCGAAGAAGGAAAGACAAGTAAGTGGATCAAATTTGATTGATACTCCGGCGGGACTAAGATGCCGGGGTAGAGAGGTCTTCGAAATGAGTGGGCCTACGAACGGACGAATCCATACTCAACCGATAATGTGTGTGAGGTGCGGGGTCACCAACGAAGAGTGATTTATTCAATTGATGCCACACATAGTTGGAGCTGGGGCGGTTCAACAGACAGACAACAGCCAACATGTTTCAGGGGTGGGGCGGTACAACGGAAGTGAATGATTGATTGATTGAGACTGATTAGTCTTATGATGAGGCTGGCTGGAAGGTGCGGACAGAGGATCAACTTCTTAGTCTTATGAGAGAGGCGCACCGGCAGTGATTTGATTCGATGAAAAAAAGAGTTTTCATCAAACTATTCCTATCTTACAACTCGAATGGATCACCTGAACTTGCGGTAACCCGATCGACAAAGGAGGGGCAGATCAAATAACCCCACCATCCTCAACATCACCTCCAACCAACGATAGGGAGCACATCCCGGCTGATAACCCTACCCGCCCATAGGTTATCCCGCCACCCACCGGCCGGGATGGTGCCTTGAAACTGGGAAACTGACAATCAATCCATACAAGGGGAGCTTCATAGTGCAGTTCACTAGAAAGCCTCGTAGGATAGGAACCGTACCTACCATAAGCTGACTCATCAGGCACAGACACAGAAACAGAATCATCACTCCAAGCCCACAACACGCGAAATCCGGAAGCCGGAAGCCCCACCACGAGCCCTCACGACCCCGCTCACTACACGCGCGAAACCCCGCACGAAAAGCAAGCACGACAAACCGCACGAATCGCAAAGCACGACAAACCGCCAATAGGAGAGTAGTTCCACGAGCAAATACAGTTCATTAGACAGAAGCCTGGAACCTTGAACCATAAGCCTGAAACCCTGAGCCTTGAGACTTCAGCCTAATGAAGAAGCTCCTCAATCCTTCAGCCTTCAGCTAACCGACCCATCAAGAGGAAAGGAAGGTGGTGGGCATGGTGGTAGGGTGGGCAAGGTGGTAGGGTGGGCATTCGTAAACTCAGAGACTTAGGTAGGGTGAGTAGATAGGTAGGTAGGAGGTAAAGAACCCACTCCTTTTCGTTTCGTTCATTCTTCTCGTTAGCAGGCTTGGTCTTATTCTGGGAAGAAGAAGAATGGCATTTTGTTACCATTTTCAATGTCCAAAACAGCCAGCCCTGCCATGCCTTTCACGCTCGCTGCTCTGTAAGCAGAACGAGCCCTTCCCTCTCTCGTCGGAGAATGACTGGTCCTATCGTGGCGTGGTTACTTATTGGAATTCAAGCGCTCTCTTTAGAGTAGTGCCTTCTTTTGGATAGGGAGGCCCACCGGCATTCGTAGTTTCTCTAGAGATCTCCACTGCCCAGCTTATGATCAGTTATTAGCCAGGCGGGCTCTAAAGGTATTGATTCAATACCGAGAGAGCCGAGCTGCCTCGTGATAGCAACACATCTCTGCGTGTTTTGCTATTCATTCTACCCACAGTTCTGAATTATAGTGCTGGGAAGAGGGGCTGGCTTTACGAGAATTGGCACTAAAACGCGCGTCTTGCCCCCAAGAGATCATGGGCAATCTGGCCTACACGTAGCTCCGTTTTCAAAAGGTATAACCTAACCTGCCTGAATATCGGAATCCCAACTACTAACTCAATAGACAATAGGAGGTGTACCTTATCTACTGAAGTAGTGCCGTTAGCGGCCTATAGATATCTGAATGACCTTATCTCCTTCCTTATAGAAGGGAGGGAACGGTTACTCCTTACCGACCGACCGAATAGGCAGGCAGACCGGATTTCAAGGCTAAGAGAGGGAGACTAGAGCTTGGCGGTAGGTCTTGGCGGTAGCAGGCAACCCTACAGCATTCCGCGGTAGCCCTACAGCGGTTATGAAGCCCGGCAAGATAGAGATAACGTCAGGCAAGAGAGATATTTAGGCAGCCCTACAGCAAGAGAGGACGTTATGAAACCCTACAGATAGGTGGTTAGTCAGCCCTACAGCTACCAGTAAAGGTGAAAATCACACCAAGCCTAGGGTCTGTTCTTAGCTAGGAGTGATGATTCTGTTTCTGTGTCTGTGCCTGATGAGTCAGCTTATGGTAGGTACGGTTCCTATCCTACGAGGCTTTCTAGTGAACTGCACTATGAAGCTCCCCCTTGTATGGATTGATTGTCAGTTTCCCAGTTTCAAGGCACCATCCCGGCCG
>Ga0139315_10079_pt1 | contig 10454 bp, 4 predicted proteins | sample In3P11_FD_99380 | JGI IMG/M metagenome (GOLD analysis project Ga0139315, IMG submission 99380) | reverse complement strand
AGGGAAAGCAGAGTTCCATTCACCACTCCGATCCCATCAGCACTCGATCGGAAGAGGTTGTTGGTGATGTAACAGAAGCTGCGCAAAATGAGGAGAATTAGTCGTGGCAAAGTGGCAATAGTCAGTCATTACGAAACCAATTATCCCCGTTCAAAAGCGCATTGTCCTCGAACCAATATCTAGGGTTTCAAATAAGAATAGAATATCGAAACCTGAAGTCGAAGCATCAGCAATTAGGAGTTACACAAGTGCCTCATTCCTTCCATCTACAAGATTTGTTTCAGTGCATTTCCATTCATAATTCTAATCTGCGGTTACAAGGGCAAACAAGAGTATGATCATCCCAAACATTACAGCTTTCTAATGGGTTATAATGGGTTGAGAGCGAAAGACATTCATGGCAACGAACAAAAGCTGGATCTGTTTTTTGAACATGATTTTGTGATGCCCATACCGATACTAAACTCCTCTGATTTAGGCTTCCGTTGTTTTTTTCCAAACAGAGTTAGATAAATCCCGGTCAGTTGCCGTATTATGCCGCTGGATTTATAAGCTGAATGCCAGTACATGAAAAGCAGATCCCACTATCATATACGTGAAAAGTGATCTTAGTGTTGACATAACTGAGATATTACAATACCATTTTCATAGTCCTTGATTCTCGTTCTCATTCTCGCGTAATCCCCGATCCCATTCTAATCTCATTCTTCCAGGTAAGCGGTGCTCACCCAAGACGATTGGTGCGATTGGTCCATGCGGTATTCCAGAACCCTGATTGGAACTTCACTCTACATACAGGTGGGTTATCGGTTTCAGTTGAAAGAGAAATTGGAGAGAGATAAAATGCCATCGATAACTGAGAGAAATCCCGATTGAGACCGCACTTGTGGGTCCATGTGGTACTTTGCTTCATCGAGAGATCCCTCAACTACAGAGACATAAGAGCCGACATTCGGGATGGGATGTTCATTCTTCAGTTCAGCCAATAAACGAAATATATCCATGGTCTGTTGGCCCGGGTCCCAATAGCAGAAGGTTGGTAAGTGCTCCTTAAGGCCATATTCACTACGGAACATTACAGCCTTTCGAGAGTCCTATTTTCACCTTGCCAACTCATTAGATTAGCTGCACTGGGATGAGATCCGAACACCGCCATAACTTAGTCACTCTTGGAATCGAGGTTCAAAACGGAGCTAGAAGTCTTATTGAAGAATGCATTTATAATAACTTAATAGTAGCATCATGAGAACTCCCTCTATTTGAGAGAATTCATTTAGAATTCCCTCTTACTGAGAAAACCCATGGGCAACTGACTCTCTCTTAAAGAATCCGTGCCCAACTCCCTCTATCTAGGAAAATCTATCAACCTTCTCCTTGTACTCTCCAATACTCCATCAACAACAAATCTGGAATCCATCTCAACATCATCCTCCATCAAGGTATAACACCTCCCCTCCAATGAACAACTGGAAGGCTCATGGATGGAGGAAAAGAATGCAACATGACTAGCATATCTCCTAGAAGGTGCACTCGCCCTCACTTTCTATTTGGGCACTCCTATATGCTTTTGTGCATACTGTAATTTCTAAGTGACACTTTTCTGTCTCATTCAAGATGGAGTAGGTGAGGGCATATCCTAAAAGTGACATTTGGACCTTTGAGTGAGAGAGGGAGAGAGTTCTACTACTCACCAGCCGGTGAGTGAGAGAAGGAAGGGAAAGCTTGGTATATACTTCCCTCTCCCCGAAGGGCACTTGATCCTAAAGAAAGAGAAAGAAGGCACGGAGTGAACAGGCCAATAAGATAAGAATCATAGAAGAAAAGTGAATAATTACCCATTCTACTCCCAGGATAAGGAAAAGTTGGAATGAAACTAACCCAGTAGTGAAACTCTACGGGCCGGGCCTCACTCAGGAAGGAGAAGGAAGTAGTTGAACTCTATCTGGACATATCTCGGCATTTAAAGGAAGGCAAGGCATGGAATTGGAAATTGAGACTTAAGATCTAGAAGCCACCTCCCCGAAGGTTTTTGGAAGACTGGAAGAAGGAGAGGTACTGAAGAGGAAGGGCAGGATGGCTGGAAGAGAAATGAAGGTCCCGGAGGGGCTTGCGCTTCCTAGTGCAAGGAAGTGCTTCTCTAAACCTGCGGAGCCCGGAAGAAGAAAAGAGTAAACAGGCCGAAGAGATACAGAAACTCAGAGAACATAATCTCAATTTTCTTAAAGCGTTCGTTCACTAATTCGCCAAAGCGATAGCCCACCAAAGGCTCTCTGTCCCGCCTAAACCTCTAAGTTCCCTGCCTACTCTCTTCCGGTAAGAAGTACCTTTCCCTCTTCTTCCAAAAGCACTAAACAGCCAAGCAATCGAAAGATATCCCTCGCTCAAGCCATTTATCCCCGTCGCTCACGAACTATTGAACTTACACTTTCAAACGAAAGAGATCTTACCTATGTACACTACTGCTAGCACTGCTACTGCAACTGTGTTACCATCTACAGCTAATGTCCCCCCTTGGGTGGGTAGAATTCGCTAAGGGGATTCTCAGGATATATTTAGTGGGTGAGTTTGTTGACTTCTTAGTGGAAATAGACGCTCAGGCAGGCTGGGGAGCGGAAATGGCAGCTCAGGGGAGATCTTGAGAGTGCTTACTTACATAAGAACCAAATCGATCGTCTCGTAAGCGCAGATAGTCAATACGTGAAAGCGGAGTGAGCAAGTGAAAGCACAAGTAAGTCGTTCCTACCCGAATTCCACTACCCTAGTGATGCCGATGCCTGCATGTATTGGCGCTATTTGCCCTGGTTCAGGTTTCGGATATGGGACAAAGAAAGGCTTTATGAAAGGCCACCACTTTCGTTATCTGGAAGCTCGTCATTTCAGCCACGTTGTACCTTTTCTAGCTTTCCAAATACTGAATAATATAACTATTTTAAAGCCTTTACTCCAATTTCCCCCCTCCATTCCAAATTCAAAGGGTTAGGGCCTTACTGGGCAGGACTTTACTTACTCATGTCAGCATTCCTTGCCCTCAGAAGCGCAAGCCCCTCCGGGACCTTTTCTTTGGGTGAGGAGATTCAAGCAAGGCAGGCAGCTGGGATTATCGCATGAACGAACGTGTTCGGACAAGACAGTAGAACCTTTCGTGTTTCAAGCCCAGTTTGAATAAGTCGAACGGACCTTTCTTACTAAGCTTCTTCCCGGGATGGAAATGCATGCCTAAACACTTAGTCATTTATATACGTAATTCTTATATTTATGAATAACAATAGTTTAGGTCCCGGGCTTACCCGGATAAGATGAACCACCTATGCTAATCCAATTACTCACCGATACAGTCATTTATATACGTAATATCTTTATAAAAGTGAGATCTTTAGAACCTTTATTTGGGGAGAGTCTCCGTTCCGTCCTCACCTTTAGGATGAGATTTTGGCGGAATCTGGCGAGTTATTTAGGTCGACTCGTCAGGCATGATTTATGATGCTCTTGGGTCATCAAACATCCTCTTCGTCACTGAGACCCATGCAAGTCTTGTCCGGCCACTCTTACTCTTGGACATTGCAGGTTACCACTAGTTTTCAGTTTGCAGACAGGAGACTAGGTGCTCAGACGGTGTCAAAGGTTCAGGTGGGGTAGCATTTCTTTTTGACTTGGGATTCCCTTCAGAGTAGGGTCACTATGGTAGCCTCAGACAAGTCCGTCAGGTTCATGTGGATTTGGGTTAGAGGTTTGGATCCTCTCCTTTCTGAACCAGAGAGATGAGAGAAGGAGAGAGATTTATGACTGATCATTATATATGTCATTTCATACATGACCAGAGAGATGTGAGTGAGAGAAGGTCCGGATGGAAGAAGTTCACAATTCGATCTCTCAAAATAGCATAATGACATATATAATATATGCATGATCTGCTAAAGCGTAATTACCTATCTCATTCAGGCAGGGAGATCGTCATGAATTCGATCATGACCGTAATGACATATATAATATATGAATATGAAGGCTGCCGGCATTCGAAAGGTGCGAAGCCGCTTGTTCTTCCGAGAACAAGGGCCCTTACTTCTTAGGGGTCACTCACTATTCATATGGTGAGGGTGCGTAAGCACGCTCGACTGTCCAGGACCTTTAGGTGCTCGACCATAAGGACCTTTAGGTGCTCGACTGATAAGGCCGCCATCGAGAGGATGCGCAAGCAGGCTCGACTGATAAGGACCTTTAGGTGCTCGACCAAAAGGGAGAGGCCGCCATCACCCTTTAGGGGGCTCGACTGATAAGGATGCGTAAGCAGGCTCGACTGATAAGGCCGCCATCATGCCCCCATTTCGGTGCTCGACCAACGTCCGGTTAGGGGCTCACTATTCATATGGTGAGGATGCGAAAGCAGGCTCGACCACTATTTACCCACCCACCCCAATCCCCGAGGGGCCGCCATCATTTGAGTGAGGCGAAAAACCCGGGAACTTCAAAAAACAAAAAGAGCTCGTCCGTTAGTTTAAGCTTTCACTCATCACCTGAGAATCCTAACCGGAAGTAAGGAAGGCAAGGGAAGCTCGTCGAAGAGTTGGATGGAAGCTCGGAAGGCCAAAACATTCATTCAACCGGAACCTGGCGGTGCTTCATTTCACCGGAACCTAGCACGCGGAATCGGAAAGCAGAAAGAAGGTCCCGGAGGGGCTTGCGCTTCCTAGTGCAAGGAAGTGAAACGAAGTAGTAAAGGTCTTCGTCGGAAGGTGGGTAAAGGGTAGATAGGTGGTGGCGATGGTGATTGTGATAGCGCTCTAGTAGTTTTATTACTGTATGGCTGTATGGACACTTAATTAAGGCGGTCTCAAAGCCCTTACTCTCCACGGAACTCCTCACTCTTAAACAAGTCCTTTATCTATATAGGATCCAGAAATCAAAATGTGTGTATGAACTGAGAGCATCATAAATAACATAATGTTTCCTGAAAGCATCAAGGATTGGGTCCTGAAGTCGGAATGGGGTGGGGTAATGCAAATTGAATAGCGTACTGGGGAATATGGGTTGGGTAATGTAAACCGGCAAGCATCATCAGAAACCTATATCTACCTTAGAGCTAATACTGCCAACTGGCATCGCCTATCGGATCGACTACCGATGACTATGACTCTTGGATCGACTGATCGAGTAGCACATGGAGTATAGCAGCATCGACTCTTGGCTCTCCTATTGGCATACTGTCAATGCTCCTCCCTGTGTCAATTTACTGGGACCGACCGGCGGGTAATGAGGGTATCCCGGGTATCGGCTCTAGCGGTAATTGGGACTTACTGGAGGATTGACTCGTCGGCTGACTTGACCGGGGCTATAAGCAGACCTTCTTACAATGACAACTGAAAATGATTAGGGACAATGGCTGGGGGCTATGACTAGCGTCTATCGGCAATAACAACTGGCTATAGAAAATTAGCGACTACGACTATCAGCCAGCAGCTTTTACCCTCAGTCAAGGAGAACCAACTATGTGTTATCGGCAGCTATGATCGACTGTCACTGACTAATGGGCACACATGGACTATTGGTCACAGACTATGGGTACGGACAACTCCTTCCTGGTAACGTATAAATACGGGGTTTTGGGATATCGGGAATGACCCTCTGGCTGTGACTCACCTCACTCACTCACCCTACCGGGGTGTATGTAAAATGTGTTGGCGGACAAGGTGCGAAGCTGCTTGCTCGACCAAAGAGAGAGCAAGGAAGGTCGCATGGAAAGAGAAGTTCTATAGATAGGATGCTACACCCCCGGGTGAGGATGGGCGCATGGGAAGAGAGAAACCCCCGCCACCGAGGAAGAGTTCAATGAGAAAGAAAGCAAGAAAGAAAGCAGTTAACCCCGCCCGATGGACAGTGTTCAACGGCATCTAGCTCCGGAAGTAAGTTCAATCCTATCTCGGGTGGGAGTGTTCACCAGTTCAAGTTGTTAACAGTTCAAGTTACTCTCCCTTCCCGGCGTGGTGGAGCCTACCTTAAACCTTACAACTCTCAGTTAGAGCTAACCGTCTTTACAGTATCAAAACTCCCATGCTGAACTCCCTTTTTTCTTATGGATTGAATCCCAGAGTACTATCAACTAGCCTCGCTGGCTTTCTGGATTGAATAAAGGATCAGAGGAACAAGCTTACATGCCTGCTGACTTTCCGGATGGAATAGCGGATCAGAACAACTCACATTCCTTCACTATAAGGGCTCGGTTTTTCTGGCTTCTGGATGGAATTAACAGGAGGATAGCTTGCTCCTAGCTTGCTTGCTGGCGTGCCTGCTTAGAGCTGGTCTGGTCTCCCTTTCTGACAGTTGTGATAGCTTGCTGGAATTAGCTTACTGGAGAATAATAACTCCTTTGCTTATGGATGGATTTAATTAGCTTACTATATAGCTTCTTCCAGAGCAACTACTCTAATTCAATAGCTTGCAACAAGTTACCCTGTGTAAGTAAGAGAATAGGTAATAGCAAGCCTTAGAAGCTGCCTTAACACTCGCAATCAGTCTGATAGTAGTTAGTCTCCCTTCATTCCGCTGGCACAGTCTGTCTCATATGGAAGACTTTCTTAGAAGAACTAGAAAGAATTAGCTGGAAGTGATAGGTTAGAGCTAGCCTACCTTAAAGGAGAAGCTTGCTTCTTGCTGGGTGCCTGCTTGATTCAATTGCATACAATAGAAGAAGAGTCACTCCCTTTTTGAATAGGGCTTTCTTTTTTCAATTCCTTACTTAATTAATAACTGCCTTGTATGCATGGTGCTTCGCTTGCTGGTCTTATAAAAGCAGCTTCTCGGTCTTGCTTCACTCTGAAGCTTCTGGCAGGATTGCATACTGGATAAGAACAACTTGATCTAGCTATGAATTCGCTTCCTGTGCTTAGCAGATCGAGCTAGCCTTACTGACTACTCGCTTAAAGTGCTTATTCATTAGCCATCAGTGCTGGCCTTCTTTTCTTGCTTCGGTCAGGCTCTTACTTACTCAGACATACAGAAATACAGACAGAAAGGAAGGATCTGTTGTTCGTTCCCCCGCCCCCATTCCTAAAAGTTTGGGAGCACCAAAATCACTTTATAGGCCATCTTTGCTTACTTCATTTTCCACCCCTATTGAATAAGCTCTATCTCTCATTTTTCCGCCTGGTTAGCTCACTCCACTATTTACCACATACGCCACCTTTCAGTAGTGAATTTACCGTATATCAGGGCGTGGTACGGCTAGTATGACTCTGGATGGGCAACGCCTTCCTTCCATAATCAATTTCCCATAATATCGTATAAAATGTAAGTCCCGACGGCTTTCAAAGCTTCGGTTCGACGGGACGAAAAAGAGTCTCTATCGCCCCACCATCCCACTAAGTGACTGACTGTGTTCTTGGTGCATTTAGGTAAGAGCGTGTTTAGCACCCAGCGATTAGCAAGGTAGCCATGGCGTTATCCGGGGCCTGGGCCAGCCGAACACCTACCGATAAGCTGAACCGGAAATGAATGGTACTGCAAGGGACCACCACTCATACGCATGATACAGACGCACCTGAGACGGAAAGCTTGCAGATACGATAGCTACTAACCGGGCCAGGACAGGAAAACTTGACTCCTTCCTAGCTATGGTTACTAGCCATGTGAGCTACCTCTGTTCCTAGCCGTGTATGTAATTAAGAGACCGTGTAAGCTAGCCAGAGAAGGGTTCCGCTAGTCATCATGCCATAGAAAAGAAATGATCTCTCTGGGATACTTATGGGTTCTTTATTCTCTTCTTTTTAGTTACAGATCCACCTTCGAGTGAGTGAAGTGGGTCAGTATGTTACGTTACGCCGCTCCCTATCTGTCTCCCTATAAGTAGTGATCAGCTCCCTAAAAGTAGTGCTTCCTTAAAGTAGTACTCCTTTCAAGTAATGCCCAGTTCCCCTCTCCCCTGTCTGTAGTTACCAGCTCCTAATTGCGGTATTTAAATGAAACCAGTCACCCATTCATTATTGAGTTACCCGCCTCATGAACAGCACCTAAGGTCTGGTGGGTAAGGTCGGGTTATTAGCTCTACTCTTCAGCAACACATAGAGGAACACAGAGCTTATCATACTCACGGCTTTCACACTCCTTTATCTATAGCGTTAGGCTTAGTCCCTCAATCAATACTATCTGTGTACTAGATTAGGAATCAATAGAAGAGCAAGAATTAGGATCTCCTACTCTTTATAACAAACTATTGGTCGGTATACATCATCATATTACTCTCATGCTCCTCAACGTGGATTCTTGGTAGTGGTGCTTCATTAAAAACTCTATGTTACTCCTTTCGATCCACTGAGTATACTCCTTATACCTATGCTTAGACTGACTGCAAAAGGCAAAAGAACTACTTCATCTACTTATGCTGGGGCGATGATGCATCTATCTATTTTGCTGGCTTAGTGTTTCCATTACTGGTTAGTAGGAGACTCCTTAAGCTACTGCTAAGGGCTTTAGCTGCTTACCATTTGCAATTGGTACTTCTGATGATGCTACTGGTGCCAGGTCAGTAACTCGCTCTGGGATCTAAAGGCTCTATGCCATAGACTGGATCCAGCTTACTAAGGTAAGCAGCTGGGTCTCTATTCCTAGTGTTAGGCTCTGCTACCATCTCTGACTGCCGTTGAGTGGCCTTATGTATACCTTTGCCCTTGCCTCTGCGCGCTTCTCTGCTGCCCTCCCCTCTGGTGTTTATACCAGTTATGCATCAACTGAATATGGCTTTGGAACTACTGCTTAATGCTTAAACGGATGCAACCGCTGGGGTGCTTTCACCGCTTAATATAAGAATTGAAACTACTCAATATGGCTCTCGATCTGGTCCTTATTAAACGTATGCTGAAATATGTGCTATAGCTGGTGCTGCTACTCGTGCTTATGGGTATGGGTATGAGTCAATAGCTGCTACTAATAATGCCTACGCCTTCGCTCCGTATAATCCTGCTTGCTTTGGATAAGGGTCTCGATCTTCTATATTCGTACCTGGGACTGCTGCTGATGCTGGATCTACTGACTCCACTGTAAGGCCGGGTCTTCTAATAATGGCACTGGGTCTAGATCACGATCACGAGCATAAACGGAGCAAGGACTGGTTCAACTGACTAATCTAGATGCGTAACCGGGTATCAATCTCGATCAAATGGATCAACGACGGCTAATGCTATTGGCCGGGATGCTTGCTTTCCAGGTCAGGCTATCTCCATGCTATCCAACCAAGCTCTATCGCTGGCTGCCTTTTCCATTCTCATTTCCAAAGGAAGATAGGATCAGTTGTGTCCTCCTCCGGCCGGGCACCGTACTGAACCCTGAAAGCTCATCAGACTCTCTTTGGAACTGAGATCAGTTCTTTTGTAGAAGAGGGAACTACAAGCTCGGAGAAAAGGTAGGACTAAGAACTAACTCTCCGCGTAGAGCTACCTGGGTCCGCATAGAGCTCACCTGGCTAACCGAGGTCACCTTCCTACCTACCGAGGGACCCTGGGTCTGAGGAAGAGTCTGACGTAGCTCTTCTGAGAAGAAGGGACTGAGAAAGCACTAACTCAAAGAGGTGGAGTAGAGGTCAGCTATCTCTATTAGGAAGGATGGCTCACCTGACAACGGAAGGTGAGGAAGGACTTTATAGCTTTTAGCTTAGGGCTGAGGAAATGACAAACCATCTATCTTAGAAGATGAATATAAGCTTCTGGGTCCATGCCAGAATCGAATCTTTGCTACAGAAAATTCGCTTTTCTCGATAGTTTGGAGATTTAGATGATAGATTGTACCTTGATGAAAGGAAATGGAAGTTGTTCTTTAGGAAGCTACTACGAATATAAGAGTGATTCGGGGAAGGATACAAGGAGTTCATAGTAGTTAGGTTTCAATAGGAAGAACTAAAGAAAATAGGTTAGTTCTTAAGCTGGTTCTGCTGCTAGCTATCTCCGGTTGATCGATCCATCAAACTCAGAACTTGACCTTTAATTCAATCTATTAAGCAGAAATAAGCTTTCTTGCCACTTTCAATCCACAAACAAGGAATCGTATTCTAATATGGTGCATTAGTGTCTATTATAAGGGGCGGAGGCAAGGGAGGCAGAAGCAAAGAGAGCAGACCCCGAAGTAGCCAGAAGTAGATCCAGATCCAGTGGATGATGCAAGTAAGCTTGTTTTATCACTACCTGCGGAGCAAGCAACAGTTCGAAAGCCAGCAGGGGGGCAGGAGCAGAGCCCCGATGCAGATCTATCAGTTGCATATCCTTAAGTGAAGTCCGCCAATGTTAGTATGTGCTGCCAAAGTCAAAGGCTCACCAGGCGGCATCCCTAGGTCGAAGGATCTATAGCTTGTTCCTGCATCGGTGGATCAATATATTAGACCTTCCGATTTGAGAGCCAGCACCATCTATAGCACATATTTCAGCATACGTTTAATAAGGACCAGATCGAGAGCCATATTGAGTAGTTTCAATTCT
>Ga0139315_10078_pt1 | contig 10475 bp, 12 predicted proteins | sample In3P11_FD_99380 | JGI IMG/M metagenome (GOLD analysis project Ga0139315, IMG submission 99380) | reverse complement strand
AACCAGCCTGCTCCCAGTCAAGAATCGCAACGACCTTAGCAGGACTCGTAGCGGTGACGATTATGTTAGCTGGACGCAGATCACCGTGTGTAAAAACAATAGACCCATTGTCTGGAAGTAAGTCCCTCCATGGATCGTCGATGCTCTCTGGATCAGGGACATTCCGGCGCCACAACCAGGAAAGCCAGTCGTGGAAGGCAACTCGGGCGGGAAACGGCTTCATCAACGGTAAGTCCATCAAGCAGCGATCCAGCGCAGGGCCATGACATATAGAGCCTGTTAGGACTTAGCAACGTCGTGCCTGTCGAACAAGCAAGCTTACCAATAACTTGCTCCGCTTCGTTGTCTCGAAGGCTGCGAAAACAAGACACCATGACACGTAGATCGCTGCAGATGGTCTGCTTCTCAGTGAAGGACAATGCGCTCCACCGTTGCGCGAGTGTAGGCCCCTGGATAAGTTCCATGTAGATGAAGACTTCGGGGGTCTTTCCTTCCCGCGGTATTACTCTCCATCCGTAAACTTCGGGTACTGGGACTGAATCCTGGAACACTCGTCGAATCGCCCAAAGATTGATCGCTTCCGATACGGATATATGTGGCCCGAACTTAACAATGAGGCCCAGATCCTCAAATCTCACTGGACGAGGAAGCTGGTGCGGCTTAGAGAGTGATCGCAGGTGTTCAGGCGTCGGAAATTGATGCGTTCGACCATGGGTTTTAAACCATGTGGAGTCGAGAAAGTCCATGTGGGCGCAAGAGCTATCTGGGAGTTCTGCCAGGGAGATTTTCGGGTGCGCTGCCATGTCGAAAAGCGTAAAAAGCCACTTTCTACTACACTGGTGTTGAGAAGATAAGACACGATTGGTTTAGGAAGGTCTGGCGTAGAAGTAATGATGAGGTGGTCAAGCCTCAGAGTGTGGAATGCGTGCGGTGAAGTGTCGCTGCGCCGCACTACATAGTCACTGATCTAGAGCGAACCAGTACTAGCGCCGGAGCGCTCTACTATACACAGTAGTATGATGGGTAAGTATTTTTAAATAGTCGGGATGCGCGTGGACAAGAGCGACTGTGCCGCATCCCGCGCAGTGCACGGTTGGATATGATGGGGCTGTCTTTGACTGTCGTGGATGAGCGGGCGCTTAGACAATGCAAAATGTGGAAGGCCTCCAGCCAACGACATGGGTGATCATGTTACCCAAGCTGTAAGGAATGGTACACATGCAATGAGGATCATGTATGTGTGTATAGACCTTTCGGACTAACTTAATCCGGGAGATATGCGCAGCTTCCTTGGTCATTAACATTCACGTGATTCAAGCGCCGCACCTGCATGATGTGCCCCCGAAAGCGTAAACCATGCCCTTGCTACCACCTCTCGGCTAGGATATCTCAATGACTTCTTTGGTATCACGGCGGCTGCACATGTGCACGCTCGGACGACTGCAAGTTTGCGGCGCAGCCAGGGGCTGCCGTCACTGCATGTATCAGGTAAGGCATTTGTCTTTACTTTTCCTTCTAGTAATCAATCTCTCAACGCATCGTCACTCATTTTCACACTTCATCTACAAGATGATCAAGTTTCTCATCTCCATTTTTGTTATCTTGAGCGCACCCGCAGCGCTGAATGCGGCAGACCCAGTCGCACCTGTGACTACCTGTGGATATTTTGATGGTGTTCCCCAGCGCTCTTGGTTGGCACCGTTGGGCTATGTATGCCGCGTGGACACTGCGAATGGATTATGGGGATTCTGTCCAACGAGCGTGGCGTCAATCAGAGATTGTGGTCTGGCTGGATTTTGCGTGGATAGTCATTCTTGCACGAAGGGATGTGGCAGGTTATCTGATCGGACGGACATCACCACTTTTTCATGGTTAGTTACCTCACTGTTCTTCAGACAATGGGAAGTGTTCCTTGAACTGAAAGTTCTTAGCGAACCTGCACAATCCTGTGCTACCGTGCTATCGATCAACGGTCCTGATCAATCATTCGAGTACATTGCTTGCTCAGACAAGGCTGGAACCGACAGTCTTCTTGCGGTTCCGAGCGCTGTGGATGCAACAACAACATCGGCTTCTAGCTCTGTACGCAGCACTTCTTTGGCTAGTCCAACCTTGCAAACGACAAAATCAATCGAGCAAACACCTAAACCCCTTGCTTCGAGCTCCAGTGTTTTGTCGAGCTTGTTCACGCCGTCGTCAACCTCGAACCCAACACCTGGACCTGCTGAGCAGAAGTCAATAAACATTGGAGCCATAGTAGGAGGGGTCATTGGAGGGCTTACAGTGATTTGCTTGATCATTCTTGGCGTCGTACTCATCCGTCGAAAGCATGGAACTAAAGAACAGGCGGTGCAACCTCCAGACTACACTTATAACGACCCAAACAACTTCGCAAACAATGCTGAAAGCACTCAGAACTCAAGATGGGATAGCAGTTATGGTCCGGTTGAGATGCGCGAAGGGCATCATGTCAACATGGATCCCGCCGAGCTTCCGGGGTTTTACGTACAATCTACGGACAATGTGTCCGAACTCAAGTGAGGGGCTCAAAGTGCAGGCGTCCGAGCTAGCTGTGGAATGGTTAAAAGGTCGGTGCTGGAGCGTGGAGGCACTACTGGTTGGGTTCTAATTTGAAGGATGACTGAATGGTGTAGGATTAGTGATATACAAGTCGCCGCGGCCTTTTGGTCGCATCGATGGTTTTATCACTCAGGTTCCTCCCCTTTCGCCTTAGAACCCTTCTGTAACTGGCGCCATCCGGCCCTTGGAAGTCGAGGTCGGCGCTTTTCCTTCGGTTGAACCGATGTTCCTAGACTGTGTCCATCTCAGGGAGATCGATTCATGTGCTATCTTTGACCTGGATTCTAAGATGTGCAACCTGGAGCATCTGGGTTGTCGGCTTGGTGGCGACGCATGTACCCCGAAATACGATGCAAGATATGGATGCAAGAAGGGTCGAAAACATACAACAACGGGGATTCGCTAGTGGTCACCTTCATAACCACTAATCCGAAGGACAGTGATTATATATTGCTGAGCGGACGGACATTTTGTTGTCTCCTGTCCGGTTGATAGTATCCCGTGCTTTTTGTGGGTCAACCATAACCCCTCTAGCATCCGCGAAAGCTTGTCTTTACTCCACGATACTAATGAACATCTTCCCTCTCGACTGCGTCTCTTGCGGGACTCTCATCTAGACGGTCATTCATTATGAATGTCGAACGATGCATCGAATTGCACAATGAAATTCTGTGCCTTGGGTGGGTCAATTCAGGTCACAACCGTTCTCAATTCGAGACGGTTGCAAAACCGTGGATGAACTACTTCGGCGACGGTGAACTCGCAATCCTGCCTGACCTCGCACCTGAACTCGGTCATTTTCTCCAGCAAGCTCGAATCATATTCAATGAGCCCGACGAGTCCGGCGGATATTCCTTTTTCTTCTGGGTCGACAATTTAGCCGCTCCTGGAAACCTGTTCGAGTTTGAAGAGATGTGGGAGATGAACCTGGATCATGAAATGCATTTGAAGCGTGAATATGAGGTAAAAAGATATCTGGTTCTTTACACATTGAATCAGCTTGCGCACCACAATGTGGGATTGGTGTAAGTTTCAACGAGGAAGCCCTGCGAAGACCAGTACGTAATTGACGTTTCTGATATAGGTACGATCGGAAAAGTCATCTCTGCATCTTATGTCCAGATCTCGATGACATCAAAGAAATCCTCCTCAAAAGGATGAAATGGTACCCATTGGAGGTTGTCCTAGACTACTGGCTTAGCACAATCCGCAGAGGAATGATAGTCGCTGTTCCAAAGAAACATCTAGAAAGTCCTTTTGAAGACCGTCGCGGTATTCATCCTTGGCGCCACATGCGATTCTACGACGCCATGTTAGACGAGACGCTTGATGCATTTAACAAGCTCGTCGAAGCTATCGAAGCTCGCTTGCCTCAGGGCAGCTCTTTGAACGACGACTCAATCGAACATGGTCTCGTAGATGCAGACGTTCTCCAGCTCCACGACATACCTCCAGGATTGGACCGAGAATTCTTACAATGCGCACGAACTCCACGCTTTAAGCACATTGCTCCTGGCTTGGAAGTCATAACAACGTCGACTTTCTCCAAGCAACCTTTTATACCTAACCCCGATGAGAAGGCCAGCCAAGATGAGGTCCCGGCGATCCTTCTCTTCTGTTCGAAGCTCAACTACGACAATTCGCAGGATCTGATAGTCCCCTTTGGATATCGTTGTCGCCACATCACCACGTTTCCTGCTGGTCTATATCTAGCCCCTACGAGCTTCTCCATGTGTGACGACGCGTGTAAATTTATTCTTCCCTTCAGAATTGGTGGAAATGGGTATGCGCGCAGAACTGATGGTGCACTCTATGGAGGGGACGGGCCAGAAGACTCGTATAAGGATTTGTACAGCTTAGGCTATCATCCCTTCGAGACAGCCAACGAACAAAACCTCGCTAGTGTATTGAGAAATTGGCTTGGAATGGTGGAAAGAGGAGATTGGAAGATCGATGAGAATGGCGTTGCAGGTGGAATGGAGATATGGAAAGAGGCTGGTACGGAAGATCACTGGGAGAAGTATGTGATAAAGCGCGATTACTTTTAAGATATTAAATTTGCGAGATCGAATATTAGCATTGTTTGCGATGGGGCTAATAGCATCATACTGATGTACTTCTTGCAGAGGATTGAAACTGACGGAAGTGACTACGTCGAGGCGTGCTCATTGCTGGCGACCCTGTGGTACTGGACTCTGCCTCCAGCGCTTGCGATTTCATCACCTAAGGCTGCACTATCTGCGGTTTCCTCATCCGGGGTTTCGTCACTTGGAGTGTTACCATATATACCTTGGTATTTCCTCTCCATACCGAGGTTTACCAAACGGGCATGTTTCTCATCGTCGATGTTAAATGTTCCGAGAATATCACCCCTGTTTGTCACTGGTACAGACTCGTCTGTTCTCTTCAGAGTACCAAAACCAAGGTTCTCGTGGGCTATTCGTTGCAGTTGCAGTGTCGATCCTGCTTTCCACTCAGCATGACAACGTCTTAGTCGCGCGTGCTTTCTAAATGGAGTACGTTGCAATACCAGATCGCAGAGCTTTTCCAGGTACAATGTTACCAGCATGATGGTAATTCCAGACATCAGAAGTACAAAGAGCGTCCATGCGCTGAAGTCATGATCATCAACTCTCAAGCAATTGCCCATGGAAAGTAGCGCGCTGAGATGAAGCCGTGGAAGCCACGAGAGAACAAGAAAAATGACAGCCGTCCAGTATTATGCTCACTTCTGTCTATTGATCCGATCTACGGTCGTTTGATACCTTGAATTCGAAACATGTTTTTGGCAAACGCCTTGCATCTGATTAGCAGGAGTACTGAGGACAAGAACAAGGGTAAGCTACCAGTAAAAGTCAAATTGGTATCTCAAGGGTGAATTGACGTCTCCTTCCTCCAACCTTTGCTGTAGGGCATAGACTCAAAGGGTAGGCCAAAGCCCTGATGGCCTCCCTGTCATTCTCCCATGCTGTCTCGCTCTTTGAGAATGGTGCGTCCTTTGAACCTGCCCATCTTTCCATGGTTCTGCCTGGCCCGCCTTTGCTCTTAAGCGACCCAGTCACTGGCGCAGAACGCCAAACCTTCCTATCAGTGATTCCTGAAGTTCTTTTTCTGGTAGAACAGATCCGTCCTACTACTACCCAGATTGATAATCTTTGGACACCCATCTCTGTCCTTCTCTAGGCGCGTACACTCGAAACAGTAGAACGCGTCTGAAATGCCTTCTCCGCCGCATACGACGCACTTGTTCTGGTAGTTGCCGAAGGAGCATTCGTCGCAGATGCGGGCGAGCGTGGTTGGGCGCACGTATGAGTCGCAGACGGGACATTTGCCATCGCACTTGTCGCAGAGGCGGCCGATGGATATGCCTGCCTGTTTACGGCACATAACGAGATCGCTGAAACAGTCAATACACAGAATCTAAGGGAAGGCGGTGGCGGAGCACTTACGGATGATGGCGAGACATGTTGATGTGAAGTTGGTGGACCTTGGAACAGTGGGAATCGAAGCACAATGGATCTTCTGCTCACGGGTGGTACTCTGCCAAAGTCGTGAAGGGTGTTGCTTTGTTGTCGTTGTCAGGATAGTGGTGTGCAAAGGCAGGGCATGCGCATATGTGAAAGTTGCTTGCGGAGTTCGCTTACGTAACCTCCGTACATCCCTGCTCGCGCGAAGCTTCCATCGCGTTCTCACCTCTCAAGCTGCAATCACGAGATCACGCGTGGCTTCATACTCAACTTACCTACTTTTTACCCCGCAGCTCATCTCATAGCCTTGTATAGTGCGCATCTGAATTAGTCATGGACGCTCCCATAGCGTCTGCTGTAGTCCTGCCAGAAGAATTGCAAGCTCCAGCCTCACCTCTCCAGAAGAGGCGCAACAGTTCTTTATACGAAGACAACGCGAAACGACCGCGCCTCGATGATGACCAAGGACCCAATGATCGCCGAGGTTCAGGATCCGAGCCTAAGCCAGCAGCGCCAGTGCGCCGTGAGAGGGGAAGGGAGCGCAGACTTTTTGGCGCTGTACTCGGTGCACTCTCACAGAATACTGCTACTGCAGGACAGAAACGCCGCTCCGAGATCGAAAAGAGACAGCATGCTCGACGTCAGCTAGAAGACGAAGAAAGCGAACAGAGGAAGGCGGAGCGCATAGCCAGACGCAAAGAGCAACGATGGAGGGAGCAAAAGCACTTCGAGGAGGAATCGGTACACCCTACTTCCAAATACTTTGGCAACCGGGACTTAACTCACATTGTCCAGATGCGAACACGCCACGAGAGCCTGCTGCACATGGCACACTTCCTCCAGACTGAGACCGAACCACGCCTTGTGAGTTCTTTGACAAACTCCATCTAAGAAACAGTGCTAACATCTTACAGTACTATAAGCCTTGGGAAACCAGCCCGGAAGAAGACGAACGTATTCAGAATCAGCTTGGCGAAGCCGAAGACATCATAAAGCTGGAAGTAGAGGAGTACGAAGCTCGCCAACGACACGAATCACAGCGGAACCGGCTTGCTTCCGAAGAGGCCAGTCATGATGCAGAAGGTGTCGGTAATGGTAAGGACGACAATGCAGACGCGCCTCGGGAGCCGTCCATCACCAATGGCGGAACTAATGCCAGCACCAATCCTCCCAAAGACCTGGAAATGAAGGACGATCATACAGAAGACGGCGGAATCGAGGCGGTGAGAGACGAGCACGCCACTGAACTTGTGCAGAATAGCAGCATACCAAGTCATGAGACTATTGCTGACGAACTCAGCAAGGACAATGACGACGAGAATGGAGAAGATGTCGTCGAAGAGGCCGCGGAGGATACGGTCATCTACTGAAACCAAGAGTCGCTAGCAGCGCGTCCCGCCACTGCCTATAATTGCGCATGCTACGGCCCGGGAGCTCGATTGCCCTGCTTGCAAAAGGATTCGCCCTTACCAGCCATACTATTGTTCACTACCTATGAGATACCCATAAAGCTTCTGCGACGTCCATCTTGGAGTCATCTTAAAATTGTATACACACACTGTCGCATCCATACTCATCAGACTATCCGCAATGATAGCACCACGCAAAGAGTTGTTGTGTACACGGTGGCTTTTCGTCATCTGCTGAAGGACCACATCACTATATCACTCCAGGTAGCTCGCTTGTATGCATGCGAAGCACCATGCCACACTGTTCAGTTCCCATCCAAACAGCTGGGTTAAGCTCGTCGTCAGCAGGCAACGTTACAGGCACGGATGCCAGCAAACAATGCTGCAGATCTGCTATTTGACAGCAATCTTTCGCTCCATTGTTCTGCAACTTGAAGCTAGCTGCAAGATATGAGGCGCCCAGGCGTACGAATCGCTCGTCGAGGCCCCAGGCGTTTGAGTAGGATGCTCTCAACGACTAATGTATTACTCGTACGACATGGCTATAATACCCAACCACTATGGCGATCACAAGTATCAGCTCTGTCATATGCTGTCTTGACGCTGATCGCGTTGCTGGAACTCGACATCGACGTCAACTGTGTTGATGTTGGGCCTCTGCTGTCAGCGGACCCCACTCCATCACCTTGCCTCGGCACGACTGGCAACCTCGAGTCTCCTTGCAAGCTCGCGCTCAGATAATACAGCAATGAAAAACATGCCACAAACAAGCTTATCTTGACCACATTTCGCTTGATCTCACCGTCTCATGTGCATTGTATCTGTCTCTGCATCATAGTCATCTTATGAACTTTACCCTGGACCAAATCACGCCATGTCAGTCCAACCAATCGACCCTGTGTCTGATTCGCGCATTCAACACAAGACTGCAAAGCTCAATGGATACACATATCACTATCTCTATGCTGTACCACAGTCTGGGAAGTGGAGCGAAACTGTGTTCCTGGTACGTCTTATCTATTTGCCGCCGGCATTATGCAGGAGACTTGCTTGCCAGTGGCTCGATGATGGTGCTGACAACGGATAGATCCATGGATGGCCCGATCTGTCCATGGGATGGAGGTATCAGATACCGTTACTGGTGGACATGGGCTTTAGGGTTGTGGCGCCGGATATGATGGGGTATGGTGGGACGGTGAGTTTGTCTAGGCACAGTTATCATCATCATGTGTACTTGCTTTACATGCACACTTGTTTCAAGACATGGCTGATCTCGAGTATTATAGGATGCACCCAAAGTGCCACCGAACTCGATCAGTTTGTATGGACTGAAGAGAGCATCAGATGATATTGCGGCACTTGCAAAAGAGCTTGATGCTCCGAAGATCATACTTGGTGGTCACGATTGGTAAGTACATGTCATCGATCTACATGGCAACCATTGTTACTCAACAACTCCAGGGGAGGTTTCGTCGTGTGGCGCGCCGCTCAGTGGTACCCCAACCTAGTATCACATGTCTTCTCCGTCTGCACGCCTTACACCCCACCACACAAACAGTACTTCTCCACCGAAGATCTCGTCAAGGGTCAGTTACCGCAATTCGCCTACCAACTCCACCTCGCCTCTGGCGAAGTTGAGAAGAGCGTCAAGGACGAGCAGTCGATCAGGCAGTTTTTGAGGGGCATGTACGGGGCTCGAGGACCGAACGGCGAGCTTGCGTTTGATCCGGAGAAGGGCGTGTTGGCAGAGAATCTACCCAAGATTGGGGAGAGCAGGATTTTGAATGGAAAGGTACGTCTGAAGATCTTCAAGGCGACATTTGACGAGGACGGGGAAGTGGCAGCTTGACACTTGCCCTTCCGTAACTATGGATCAAGGCTCGATCATCGGGATGCGTGGTTTCAAACATAGCGGTAGCGTGCTGACAACACTGCAGATCCTCGATTACTACGTCAAGGAGTACTGTAAGCATGGAATTCATCCTACGTGTACGTTGAGTTAACTGTTCCCTATCAACAGACGTCACATGACTAACACATTCTCAGTAAATTGGTATCGGCAACGTCGCACAAATTGGGAAGAAGACCAGGCACTGCTGGACAAGAAAGTCATAAAGCAACCCGTGCTCTTCATTCAAGCGACGTATGATTCTGTGCTCAAGCCAGAGATGTCGAAGAACATGGACGCGCTGATTCCTAATCTGACTCGTGGTGAGGTGCCTGCTACGCACTGGGCTCTGACGCAGAAGCCAGAGGAGGTCAACAAGATCATTCGTCAATGGCTCGAGGGGCAGGGCCTGGGAAATGGAAAAGCGAAGAGTAGTTTATAGATCTTGAGGAGAGACACAATTGAAGCAAAGAAACCTGGAAAATGTTGGACGTGTCTCGATAGTAGAAGTGAGTCTACCTGAGCTATTGAGAAAGCCGGCCTGTTCCTCAAGCCTTACTAAGGCCACGACTTTCTGGGGGGCACTTTGTCTGCTTATCCGGGGGTTTGCTGGCCAAGGAAGATTGCGGCTCTGCCCGTGGCGATATCGGGCATGTAGAGCTAGGTAGGCAGGAGGTGCGCGATAGTAAACTTTCGGTATGACATCTGTCTCGCCTATCGCGACTGTATCGACTCAATTCGCTCGGGATAAAGAGACTGCAGATATGTATAAGGCCACCACGGCGTCGTTGCATCAGTCGCATGAGAAGAATCAATTCCCGTTAGCAGAAGGCAAGTATTGTTTCCACATGCTGTGGGAGGCCTCAGGAGCTAGCATGTGGAAATGCATTTCAGGATCATCATACCGATTTGACATGCATGGTTGCTTTGGCTTGGGTGCCGCTGTCGGTACTCAGGTATCAGTCAAGCACAGGAACCCGAGGAGGTACATATGTGGGTCAGTAATTCTACATTCTACACCATAAGGCAGATCGTATTATGGCGCGCCAATAGCACACAGAGCGTACTGATCAGAGCAGCTTAACTGGCTAGAATCCCAAATTTGTGGACCTGTTGATCATTACAGCACTT
>Ga0139315_10077_pt1 | contig 10563 bp, 5 predicted proteins | sample In3P11_FD_99380 | JGI IMG/M metagenome (GOLD analysis project Ga0139315, IMG submission 99380) | reverse complement strand
GCAGCCAGTGGAGATTGCATACGCGTCGTTGTATGTACCTGCGTCTCAAGCGCGCTGGGGCTCTGCTTGTTGGCGGCCCGTTTCTACTGTGCCTAAGGTAGAGCTATCAAAGTCGCGATGCCGACGAACTGCGTGCACAATAACATGCCAGAGCAGCACGGTTGAGCTTCTAGAAACCCGAGACGCGCTTGGCAGGCGATCGAGGTGGAGCGCAGCGGATTTCGGGCCAGGGATCCAAAATTATGTGAAACTGGCCTAGCCTCAGGGGTTGCCTTCGACCTCGCTGATCCGCCTTGGGGAAGCTTGGTCTACCTCTCACTCTTCACCCAGACTGCTTCAGTGCTGTTTCCACTGTGCGTTTTCTGTTTTACCAGTCACTCTTTATCATATCTTTATAGCTATTCTTGCATCCAGTGCATTTGCTACTGCGTCACTCTCTTTCGCCCTTTTTTGTGCCTTCTAAACTTCATTTAGACGCCTTGTCGCTTCAAGAGCTCGGCGCCTCCATCCAAGCACTGCCAACACTTGCGACATTTCTTGGGTTATCTCTTAGGTCGAATCAACATCACTATGCGGGGCCTCATCGCTACGACCGCGCTGCTTGCCGGTGTGCAAGCCGCCGTTGACCCCATTGTCATCAAGGTACGTTGTTCCACGACAGCGGAAGGTACCATGCAGGGTCCTAACAGTGACGCAGGGCTCCAAGTTCTTCCACAAGTCCAGTGGCGAGCAGTTCTTCATGAAGGGTGTTGCTTACCAGCAGGAGGTCAACTCAAACACCACATCATCCGAAGCTGATGGTTTGGATATCACCGACCCGCTTGCTGACAGCAAGTCATGCCTTCGTGATATCGAATACATGAAGAAGCTGGACACAAACACTATCCGTGTCTACGCTATTGACCCTTCAAAGGACCACAAGGAGTGCATGAACGCCCTTGCTGATGCCGGAATCTACGTTGTCGCTGACTTGTCCGAGCCTGGCAACTCCATTAACCGCGACAATGCGGAGTGGACCACTACCCTTTACGACCGCTACACCAGCGTCATCGATGAGCTGATGAAGTACGACAACACCCTCGGTTTCTTTGCTGGTAACGAGGTCTCTAACCAGCCCAACAACACTCTGGCTTCTGCATTCGTCAAGGCTGCCGTCCGTGACAGCAAGGCTTACATCAAGAGCAAGAACTACCGCTCTGTCGGTGTCGGTTACGCCACCAACGACGATGCTGACATCCGTGAGAACCTGGCGAACTACTTCGATTGCGGTGATAGCGAGTCTGCCATCGACTTCTGGGGCTACAACATCTACTCGTGGTGCGGTGACTCCTCGTTCGAGAAGTCCGGTTTTGATGTCCGTACCAAGGAGTTTGAGAAGTACAACGTTCCCGTTTTCTTCGCCGAGTACGGCTGCAACACCCCTCGTCCTCGTCAGTTCACTGAGGTCGGTACTCTCTACGGCAACAAGATGACTGGTGTCTGGTCCGGTGGTATTGTCTACATGTACTTCGAGGAGGCCAACGAGTACGGTCTGGCCACTGTCAAGGACGGCAAGGTCACCACGAACAAGGATTTCGACAACCTCTCCAAGCAGATCGCCAAGGCTACCCCCAGCGGTGTCAAGATGGCTGACTACAACCCTACCAACACTGCTGCTGCTTCCTGCCCCAAGGTCACCTCCGGAAAGTGGGAGGCCGAATCTGACCCCCTCCCTCCTGTCGCCAACAAGCAGCTTTGCTCCTGCATGATGGAGACCCTTAGCTGCGCTGTATCCGACAAGGCCACCGAGGACGACTTCGGTGACATCTTCGGCTACATCTGTGGTCTCAAGGACGGCCAGTACTGCGCTGGTATCAACCGCAACATGACCGCCGGTGCCTACGGAGCCTACGGCATGTGCTCCGCCAAGGAGCAGCTTTCCTTCGCTCTCAACACCTATGCTAAGGCTGTCCCCAACGGCTGCGGCTTCAAGGGCAAGGCCGCTACTAAGGAGGCTACCTCTTCCCCCTCCGGCTGCTCCAACCTCCTCAAGGAGGCTGGTGCTGCTGGCACTGGCTCCGTCACCTCTACTCCCAAGGCCTCGGGCTCTGGCTCTGCCAACTCCGGTGACGCTGGATCCAGCGCCTCTGGCCTTGTCGTTCCTGGCATGGGTATGGGCATGGCTATGCTCGGCGCTGTTGCCTCCGGTATGGCCATGATCCTGTTGTAGGAGGTGTAGTTCTCTGCGTGGTTCAAATTTCTGCATTGCTTCTTGCATAGTTTGCGATAGAGTTGCGATGGCGACGGCGATATTCCCCTTTGTTAGTGAGCTTAGTAGTCGATCTTGTCGACACGAGTGGAGTGTAATCTTTTCTTCCAGATGTACAAAGAAATTCAAATCAAAACATTGCAAAAGCGTCTTGCTGCATACAGATGCCCAAGTCTTTGCTGTTATACATGTGCTTCACAATTACCGCGACGTTACTTATATCTGCCCTCTTGACCGTGCATTTCGCACACGTTCGTCGACATGACTTTGTACACGCAAACCCATACGTCTGTCCGTTGCGCAACCCTCCACAACAGCTCCACCTCCCATCAACAACCCCCCACCGCACCAAGCACACGCGCAAACACCGTCCTCCACATGCAAAGCGCAACCCTCATCAGGCCCTCCACTAACCCACTCCTGGCGCTCCTATCAGCAAGCCATGCGTAAGCCGGGGCTGTGCAGTGCCCCGCTACTAAGGTACGCGTGAGGCGCTGACACCACAGACGAAAGGGGCAATATACCTTCTTGGCGCATATACGAGCAGGGGAATCTATCGAATGCGGATCAGGAATAGACATTTCGATGTTATGACTGCAGGTGGGTGTTGCTGCTTTTTGGAGCGATTGTTTGCTAGGATTGGGAGGGGGGGGGGAGTCACGAAAAAGGAAAATGCCCAGGTTTTTTCCACCTGCAGCGATTTGCTACAGCCCGGCCAACTGAATGCTGCGCGGCTTGGAAGGGCTTGAGGGAGATGAAGTGAGGTGTGGGTGTGGCTCGTGGCTTATGTAGTTATCTTGAAGAGCCTTGATTTTGCCCTATTCACGCCGATGGGGATTTAAAACCCCCACCTGAGAGCCTTATTCTTCTGCTCTATTCACTTTAGTGAGTGTGGAGAAGAGAAGAATTTTGCGACTGTCTTGTGCCTTGTAGAAGAGAGCATGTTTCTTTTTTGTGTGTGCAGATGCCGTTTGATGACTGGCCTAGTTCCTGGTTCAATGTAACTTTCATCGATATGTATAGGTGAGAGGACGTTTACCGGCAAGTTGGTTATGCCTTTAGAGGATATGTCAGTCCGGAAGACGCAATCTCTCATAGACATAATCAGGTATGGATGCAAATAGTGGCTCAGATCCCCACGAAGCATCTGGAATGAGACTAATACCGCTCGATCAACCATTCCCTCCTTTCCATCTCAGCCATCTTGTCCAGCATCTCCTGCTCGCAGTCCTTCATTGTCAGATAGACCCTCACCACCTCTGATCCAAGTGCCTCCTTAAGTACTCCATCAGCTCTCAGCGCCGTGTATGCTTCATCGAAAGACTTAGGCATCTTTCGTGTGATCCCGTATCGCGCTCGACCCTCGTCATCAAGTGTGGACGGATTGACTGGAAGGTCTAGCTCCTTGTATTCTCCTACCTCAGGGTCAGGTCGAACTGGTTGTCCAGCCCCCACTTCCAAATCCACACCATCATCACTGTGCTCGGTTGCTTCTGTCACGGTTTGGTCCAAAACCGGGCCAGCGGCAGGCGATGGTGCAGAAGCAGAAGAGAAGCCCAGCATACCAGCTGCGATGATACTTGCCATCACAAGGTACATGTTTGCCAGACCGTCGAGGCATCGTATCTCCCAGCGCCCATCCTCAACACGCCGCAGGGGACACTCGCGATTCTGGGTGCCCCAACACACCCATGTGCCGCCCGACCATTTGTTGTCTTCGACCCTTCTATAGCTATCTGCATCAGGCATTGTGAAAGCGCACAGAGCGGGCATATGCCTCAACACGCCACCAACGAAGAAATCCATGTCGCGAGTAGGAGGCTGCAAAGATATATGCGCATGCGCAGCGCTGCCCGCACCCTTCTCACCGAACGGCTTAGGGTGCAACGTTGCTCGCAGACCATGCAGAGCTGCGATCTGAGCGATCACCTGTCTCGTCTGTATGAGAGTGTCGATGGCTAGCAGTGGTGGAGCAGGTGGCAGGACGAACTCATACTGTCCGGGACCGGATTCAGCGTGGAACTGCTGTAGATCAATGCCCATGTTTGATAAAGAAGTAGCAATTTCAGCAAGCATAGGTGTCTGAAGCCATTGTGTTGGGGTCAGAGTCGACCAAGCGTGAATGTTGGTGACCGCTTCATATGTCTGCTGTGAATGTTGGGAGCTGAAGGGATTGAGGGGTTTGTCGCGGGCGAGGAACGTAACTTCAATTTCGAACCCAACCTGGAGGGTAGTGTTGTGCTTATACTGAAGATCGGTGATGAGCATCTCGAGATTATTGCGAGGGCATGAAGGCAGAGGCCTTCCGTCTTCGGAGCGCCAGTAGCTCATGACAGTTGCAGCTTTGAGTGGGTCCTTGTCGTGTGCTCGGCGCAAAGAGCGCAAGTCTGGCTCGACAAATATCTGACCTTTCGTGTTGACGATAGGCGTCAAGGTGTCATTCTGCAACGTACCCGTATTACTTTGGGCTATGCCGATACGCTGCCCTTCGTAGATGATACGAGTGAATTCCTTGATGGGCAAGATGTGTACCCGCGTTGTAGCCATGTAGTCGAGCCATTGTATATAAACGAACTTCACGCTGGGATTTTGCTGCACAAAGTCATCGCAACGAGCGACATCGTACAGCTGCGAGACCCTTCCAGGTGGTGGAAACGGATATACATTGTATGGACTCACGGACCGCTGGCCAGCCGATATGTGAGTGTCTGAATGTGGTTCCGTGTTTTGTCGTGGTGAATGGGGCATCGGAATGGGTATTGATGGAGATCTCGATGGTGATTGTATATGAGACTCTGCATTCTTCGTGTTGAAAGTCAGCTGTTTAGGTGCTTCATTGAATGCAGCCTCGTATCGTAATTTATACAGCGTGTTCGAGTTATTGAACATTATATCTTTAGTCATGCCAATCGCTTGGTTGCCAGTGAGGTCGGCTTTCTCCACATACTCGATGAGTAGCTGTTACCATTAGTCAGAATACAGTTGTTTCTGCAACATCGAACCAACTCACTTCAAGCCACACTTCCCTGAATTGCTTGTTCGCCAGCCAAAAAGTCTCGGGGAACCAATGTCCATCACTTGAGTATAAGAGTTTGCTACCAGGTACCAATTCCAAGGCTTGACGTAGAATCGCTCTTTGCCCGTCTCGACTGACCATTGGGAAGACTTCACCAACATCCAGGTAGACATGCTTGTAAACGGTAGCAAGATAGCCGGCCTCTCGTGTGTATGGGTAAGCCGAGTGAAGAAGAACAAACGGAACATTTGGGTAATTCTCGATCAGCGGCTGGAGAAACGCTGGATTTGCCAAGCTCAGATCAATGTCGTTATCTCCAAGTCCGGTGTGCAGCTGAAGAGGTTTCGAGAAGCCGTCTGAACGTGTCAACTCATCCGAAAGAATCTCCAAGGTCCTCAAGACTAGATAGTCGTTGAGTGCTTTTCGTTCGATCCTGAAGCTACGCTTGCGAACGCAGCTCTTGACATAGCGCTCGAAAGGATGACCGACTGCTTTTGCTGCACGTTCGTAATCCTCTTCAACATCCAAACCGGTCCTATAGCAAACGACCGACTTGAACCCTACAACTTCCGGATCATCGATAGCCTCTTGAATCTTACCTTCAAAATCATCCATGAATGTGGTCCACGTTTTGGTGTAGAAATGAGTCTTTCCGAGATCTTCTTCACTTGCATCCTTCACGATTGCCTCCATCAATCGTTCCGCAACTGTCTCGATGCGCACGATGCGCTTACATGGCGCAGCGGTGTAGCGATCGTGCCAATCATACGGGTGGACCTTCCCAGCTTCAGCAAGACCGTCATCAATGAGCAAGGCAGTGACACCTTCAAAGCATCGCTGGGTAAATAGTTCGGGATCAGAACGTAGCCATTCTTCTCTCTGCTCAAGTATGTCGGTCCAGTTGGAATCGTCATCCAGTTGGTAAAGCTCACGTAGCTGTCGTGCTGCCCGTAGATGAGCCAGAGACTTGAATGTATCTCGCAGAGCTCGACCCTGTGCGTCCGAAGTAATGGTTTCGAAAGGGATGGTATCCGAGTGTGCTGGCAGAATGAGATTATGAGCATGGTTGTCGATTATGGGGAAGTTGAGCGCAACATGGCGCAGCTGCTCTACAGAGCGTGTCGGTGGAGAGACGCCACGCTCCATGTCTTCTAGCGCGCCAAATGAGATCGATTATTTATGAATCTGTAAGGCTACAGTCACTTGCTGCAGAGCATTCAAGATGTGGTTCGATCGCTGTCCGCTCTGCCGATGCTATGCAGGTTGTGTGAGTGCGCAGGTTGGGGATTTGACTGATGACGTGACTGCTGCGGAAGACCGGATGTCGTTCACCAACGTTGTCTCCCTACGGGATCCCACAATCGAGAGAGTCTGTTATCGCCTGCGCTCTACGAGCTTGAAGTGGCTGACATGAGAAGGTCTGCTAACGATAGCTGACTGGAGGTGGGGAAATGGTACTGGCTGCCTAACCGTTCTGAGTTAGAGAATCTGGCAACCTTTACTTTGTAAACATTTTGCTTGTCTAGCTGTGTGATCATGTCTCTTATTATATCTACAAAGGGTATATCGTCTGCCCGCGTCGTCTCCATCCCTTTCATGATATACGAATATCTCTTACAGTGTTTATAACAGCTGAAGTCTGTTCATAGTCCCGATATGCGCTTTACTTTGCTTGTTCCCACCAACTCCAACGTAGATCCTCTTAGTATGGCCGATAAGTTTCCCTCGCCTTTCCCAAAATTCGTTCTCGATCCGCGCAGCTGCTTCGTCGCCTTCTACACTCGCCACGAGGTGGCATACCCATATCAACCGCCTGGCACTGACAAATTGATTCTCCGCCAGTGGCCGGGAAATCGAAGCTTGTACAACCGCCTTCGTGAACAATGGTCCAACCGGCAGCAAATTCGCTCTCAAATGTCGATACATGTAGTAGATTGACCGCCATATCTGGCGTTGAGTGCGAGTCGTGTCCTGAGAGTAATGGTAGGCAAGCTGATGTATGAGTCCGACGCGTTCTAACAAAGGCAGATTCGTATTGGCATCGCGAACCGCGATGGGAAGAGCACTGTTCTTCTTCGCGAGCAGCAACAGGTTGGTGAACTGGCGAAGTCCTGACAGAGTGGCTATTTCTTCCGTTCTTGCTGCTAGTGTATGACCCATTCGGTTGAGTGCGTTGACGAGCTTCTCGCAAGACTGCAAAGCCAATGCCCTACTTTGCACCTCGCTCTCCGACAAGGCTGGTGTCAAATCCTTGAGCTTTGCAATTTGACCCGCAAGAAATGAGTTGAAGTCCATCTGCGTAGACAGTGGAAGTCCTAGTTCCTCCATAGTCCGTATACAGCGTACGAGAATGGGCAATCCCGCATATTGAGCAATCAGCGGTAAGGCAAGGTTCAGGAGCGCAATGTATTCCGTAGAACCCACTTTCGTCTGGAGCAAGACGTCTGCAAAAAGGCCCTGGACTCTACGCGACTTCTCGGTTGTCAACGGTATGTCTGCGTGGATGTCCAGACGTAAAAGAAGGGCCCTGAAAAAGAAGTCTTGTAGGACTAAAACAGCGCGATGATTGAACCATAGGCCACCTAAAGCTTTTGCCATGGGGATCATCGCGGCTTCCAGAAGGGCCCCGTTGTCGCTGGCCCTAGTATCAACTCGATGAAGCAACTGCAGCCAAACGTCCAGATCCCGTGCAACGTCCAAACGGCGCTGGTTTAAGGACGAGCTCGCAGAATCCCATCGGTCTTTTCCAGATCCATCTTTCCTCAATTCTACAAAGCTTGAAGTGATCTTTGGCACTAGCCCGAGCAATTGCTGAGGCGGCATGTAAAACAAGGCTCGCTCTGCACTCGCGAAATCACAGGAACCCTCAGCGACGCGGCGAACTGTGGACAAGATGACGTGTTGGACGTTCTTCCCATAGGGAAAGTGCGATAACAGTAGCTTGTTGTCCTTATTGGGTCGTAACTTTGAAGCAAGCGCGTAAGACCTCTTACGGGCCAAAGATAGTCTTCCGTAACGGCTAGTATGTTCGATGAGCCGCAGGATAATAAGGTCATGCGCTTCTGTTGTGGAGTTGTCTGCATCGACTGCCATGAGCGCTAGCACCTCGAAAATGCCATGGACATTATCTGTCTGAGCGATCATACCCAGACGCTCTATAAACTCTGCACAGTGGCTCACATTCTCGAATGGACTCGTTCTCCGGAGGAGATGCCCGTCGTCTCGAAGTAAACAATGGAGGACAGGTTCGGGTTTGTGACCTTGGTGACACACATGCTGCAGTGTTGCAGCATAATATCTCCAGAGCGAAGGCAGGGATGGCAGGTATTGCATAAAGACACCATCTAGATCCGTCTGGCTGTCGTTTGTAGTTGCCAGCCCAGCCTTGAACGCCTTCAAGCAATTATCGAAACCCTGGTCGCTAACCGAGAGCTGATCAGCTGCCTGAACTCTGTGTGAGCTTTGTTTGGTCAATGCGGACTCGGTATGCTTGTTCCACGCCTCTGTAATGTTCGCATATGTTGATGGGAGGGATCGTATCGCGTCTTGCTCGGCTGAGCTCCCATCTGTAGTCGAGTCTCGAGACTGGTTATTTGGTATGTCGTCCGGAGTTTGTGTGCCTGCATTCAGTAAGCATGGGGTCAATTGATTTGTAAAAAAGTCCACAAGACGTACTACTATCCGATGGTGATTGCTTTCGCAAGGAGGGCGGTTTGTATACATATGAGGTTTGCGACTTCGGAGAGAGGCCGAATAATGCCCCAAAGTTGAAAAGCGGAGGAGGATTATCCTGCGGGTAAAAACCAGCTGAAGCTGTCATGCGCCGCTTCGCAGCCCTCTTCCTAGCTTCCAATGGCCCGGGTACATTGCTCCCATAGCGTTTCTGTTGCGGACAGGTGCTGTGGAAAAACCGATTGATGGCCAACGACAAGACCTCTTCAGGAATCCAGATGTGCGATGGAGCAGGTGATTGGAGCGATTGCACTGCTCGCTGGCAGGCAATGGGCGGACGTCGCATCAAGCGCAGTGCTGGTCATGAGAGGGTTGCTATCCCAACTACTTTGAACATTCGTCGCGCGGTGTCCATGCCGACGGGACGCGTTAGCGCATATGTCACGTGATCAACCTCAAGTTGGAAGCATCCAAGGCGAACCTCGGAATGTGGTACTGCTCACTGGCATCTCGAGATGGAGTCCAGAAACGTGCAACAGAACAGCGGTCGGCAAACCATGTTGACTGCAAACTCAAGCTCTAAGCTGTGCGTGGAAGGCTGTCCTTAGCGTGCCGCATGTACTGAGCCTTAGGCGTAGTCATGTATAGAGAGGCATGGTTGCATGCACAACCTCGAGCATATCAGTGACACCTGCCACAGTTTCCAGAAGCGAGGGAAGTCACAGCGTCATCCACATGCAGCAGATGGCAGACGGCAAGTGGACTTCAGTGGCACACGATCGCAGCAGGATACCTACTGTAGGTGGTTTTGGCTGTCAAAAGGCGTTCTTGGGTCCACAGGAGTGGTTCTCTGGCCCTGACGGTGCAGTCCGCACGCCGCCATCTTCACAAGCCAGGTATTACTGGCAGTCGGCCCACAGCTCATCAGTCGACGGAGTCTACTTGCGCAATTTATCGATTCGAATCCGCCGGCTCCGTGCAAGGCTCCAGCTCCAGCCAACGCGTTTCTTCCCAGGGGCTCGATCCATCCCCACAGTCGTTCCTTCTGATCAGACGCAGCGGTCGACTCCATCGCAGAGAACATTCTCGACCGTGGTCTATGCCAATGATGGACGACGAGACATGTGGACATGGGCAGCGTCAGCTGCAGCGGCCGCCAAAAGCAAGCGCTCGAGGGCCGCGCGGTTGGCCGAGCGTCCAGCGCCCGGCTTGAAGTGGGTGTGGCTGCAAGTGAAACAAATTGGCAAACGGCGGGAAGTGACCTGCAAGGGACAGCCCAATGGCAGCGTTGGTGTCCCTGATGGAGCCAGGAACCGCGGGCTAGTGGACCGCTTGCGTCGCCTCTCAGTGCAGAGTGCTCACTCGGCAGGCGCCAGTGTGGCACTCAGCAGTCGCAGAGGGCGCTCTTCATGCGCACAATGGGAAGGCGGGAGCAGCTACCGGGGTGCTCGCAGTCTGCAGACTCGCGCACCTCACGCACGCGGGGCCGTATTATTAGCCAGGCACAAACAATCAATACGTGCGCCTGGGTGGCCCAACAAAGCCAACGCGTCCGCTGTCCGGCAGGCTATCATTTCACTAGGCCGAATTGGGCGTGCCCTCCTGGTTCCCCCTTCACGCTGGCCCA
>Ga0139315_10074_pt1 | contig 10754 bp, 4 predicted proteins | sample In3P11_FD_99380 | JGI IMG/M metagenome (GOLD analysis project Ga0139315, IMG submission 99380) | reverse complement strand
TTAGATACCACCGAGGTTTTGTACACTCCAGAATGAACAGAACGATAAGTATTTGCTATTCGAACAAACACAAAAAAGGTAACAGGGTATACCCTCCTCCCATGCCACCCTTACCAAACGCCTAACCAATGTCTACCATCTCACTCCTACTTAACACTCATTTTCAATCCTCCATCTCTCCCCTCGTTAACACGCATGATACTACTCCTCATAGCCGACAGTGTATTCTCCTTATCGCTATCTCCTCCCCTGTCCAGCCTCTCCCACAAGCCGCCATTAGCCGGTGGTCCAGACCCCAAACTCTCCCTGACATCAACCGCAGAACCCACAATACCTAGGCCCTGAACTCTCGAACCCAGATCCTCGATAACATCATGGTATCTAGCCTTCTTGGCCTGGTACAGCGTCTGCTCCACGGAGCCAGGGAGGTAGATGCGCTTCGCACCTAGTGTACGTTTTATGTCTTCGAGAAGAACCTCCATGGGGCAGATGTAGGCAATTTGATTCTTGTGGCAAAATGCGAGGACATGACCGACAACTTTGTGATGGCCGTTTTGCACGACCCAGGCTCCGCTGTCGCCACCTTTTCCGAAGCCACCGGCGACGTGCCAGGAGCGGGAGAAAGATTTGCGGTGATAAATGCGAACGGCGGACATGACGCTGCTGATCATGCCGCCTTGGAGACCGGTTGTCCGGCCGAAACAATGCACAGACATACCACCGAGGGAGGATGTGGGGGCTACACCGTTGGGGTACTCGTCTTCTTCCGGAGCGAAGTTGCGGCGGTTGACTGGCTTTTCGAGCTTGGAGGCTATGGCGCGTTGTTCGGGTGTCATGCTGCCCAAACAGAAGCGGCGGCCTCCTTGGCAGATATTGTATGGTTGGAGACGATTTTCATTGAGTTTGAGGAGCGCCCAGTCGATTTCGTGGAGGATGCCGTCGCGTTTCCAGCGGCGAATACCGGAAGAGGCATGGACATGGCCCAGTTCGTGCGAGGAGAGATGGTCGTCGTCGCGATCTTCTTCGTTAGGGAAAAAGTCTGCGTCGACATCGTCGATGGCTGGTTGGGTGATCTTAATCTCCTCGCCCTCGCCTGGGACGATACCGTCAATGTCGCCCATGGTTGCGCGTGAGACGATGGAATCAGCCATATCTGCAAGGAATTTAGCGTCCGAACTTTCGTAAAATTTGATTGAAATACCTTCTGCAGAGTCATCGTCAGACTCAAGCTCGCTGTCGGAGAAGTCGAATGAATCAATATCAACGTCGTCCTCACTCCTCATGTCCTCATCATCTGAAAGTTCAAGGTCCCACATTCCAGCAGGCTCATCCGACTCTAGATGGAGATCTGGCTGCGCCCCCATTCCCATCAGCCAAGGATTGTTCGCTGCACTAGATAGCATCACATCACTCGGGTAGGGACTATCGGGCTCTTCACCGACGTCATCTTCATCGTCAGACGGTGCATCGAGTAGGTGATGGACGCTCATGCCCAGTGGTTCATCATCGACCAAGATGACTCCACCGTAGGACACTGGAGGTAGGTGTTCACCGTTGAAAGCTCCAATGGAAGCTCCACATAATGGACGCTCCTGATGATAAGGGTTCATTACTTGCATGTCGCCATCGTAGCATTCGGTGTTTATCATCGATCGATGGGGCGGCCTAGTGCGACGCGACGAACGGCTCATTTTGGACCGTCGAATCTTTGCTCTCCGGACTTTAAGATCGAAGACATTCTCATCGTAGCGAAAGCGACGATTGAGAACAACTTTGACCTTTGCTACACTGGTACAAGTGACAAATACTGTAGGCTTGGCTTTCTCTAGTACTTCTCCAATAGCAACAAGATCAATGCTGACAGTCTCTTCAGAGTCTTTGAGCGCGCGTTCGATCAAGCGCTCAAGGCGGGGCAACATAGACGAGTGCCACTCGTCCACAATCTCGGGCGTGAATTTGACGGGGAAGAGGCGAAGTCTAGGCCGAGAGATAGGTTCCATGTCGGTCTCGATTTGTATTGAGGATGTAACGTAGCTCTCACTCGAATCTACTATCCTACTTTGAAGCTTGGGTTCAGGTGTCGGATAGCCGAGTGTAGCTTGCGGCCAGTGTCTGAGTCCGTCACTGACGAGGGCTGAGACAGTGTTGTTACTCCTCTTCTGTTTTGTCTGGCGCCAAGCCTTTTGGATGATGGTAATTTTGTCTTTGAAGTCTTGTAATGTTGGGCATCGGTCGGGAGGGTTGCGTGATTGTCGCCATGCACGCTGAATCGTTGACGCGGCGGTTATTACACGCTCTCTGTATAAAGAAGAGTTGTCGCTAAGGTCCTGCGAGTTGAGCGGGGTTGCGACCAGAGTACCTGATTCTTCTAGGGGATCTCTCTGCTCCCACTCCATCTCTGGTGCTTCTTGTTTTGGGCTCATCATGCGTAGACTTTCTGAGATGCTATTTCGAATGGAGTGCTGCGAGCTTCGGGATGAATTGCGAGTCAATGAGAGATCTGGAGACTTCTTTGACAGCGACTTGGTTCTCTCCAATGCGTGTGATCCCTTTTCCAGTGCCCATCGCTTTGCACTCTTATACGACGGACTTGGCTGCGCATCGGCTGCGATTTGTGGCTGACTCACGCTCTTGCGCTTCAATGGGAATACTTGCTGTAGGGGTGTAGCACCTGGTCTAAGTTCTTTCAAGTCGAAACCAGGTTCAGACTCGTCGAGCATACAGCAGCGTTGCAATCTGGTGAGAATGCGGGTGTAGACTTGCGGGACATCGATCGCATTATCGCCCTTGACATCGGCTGCCCAGAAGCAGTCGCGCACTACCTGCATGTAGGCGGTTCCGCATTTGGAAGCGAGCCTACGGATGTACACATCTTCTATCCGCTGCTTGAAGTCACTCAGAGTATACTTTTGCTTCCAAAGATCAAGCAGAGGCACCCACAGACCTATTTCGAGCAGTACCAGTCCCAGGCCGTAAAGATCGAAGTTGGCGTTGTATTCTTGGTCCTTGCTGCCAGTGAATTTAGGGTCCTCGGGATGCCGATAGATGTTCAGTGTTGGCGTTGTCTTGGGAGTCTCGATGTCAAAGTCGGAGAATAGATCGAAGGAGCATATGACGGGTGATCGCAGCGAGTATTGTAGTGCTCTGCTATTGGCAGAATGTCTCTTGGTCTTCTTGAAGACCATGATGTTGGTGCTGTTGACGTCCTTGTGAAGGAAGCTGTCGCCATGAATCTTGCTAAATGTCAAGGCGAGCGTGAAGGCCAGACGAAAGCGGTCTTCGAGTGGTGGCGTGGCACTGTTGGAGTTGTGCAAAAATTTGGAGCCCGTTTGTAACACACTGAGCAATGTGACGGGCTTGAGCTCCTCGATTGGTTTATGAGAGTCAGCTGGTCCCGAGTAGACTGAGGTGGGTAGTTCGAAGACGAGCCCGAAGCGCGGCTGCTTTGGATCCTCAAAATAACCAAGACACTTGAGGGTCCCGTGGAAAGATTGGTTGTTGGACAGCCTTGTCAATATGGACAGGAGATTCTCGAGACGGTCCGTGGGTGGAGACACTTCAGTGAGACGATAGGCGGGGTCGTAGCATGCATAGTCAACCAGAACGCAAGTCTCTATATTCCGGCTGCCATCCGTCTTCCAGGGGTTCGTGGAGCTGTGGCGAGATCGCAAACGACCGATGACACGGACAGAGCTAGTCCCGACGCTCTCGTATGGTGGCGGTTCATCGGCAGGCAGGACCAGGTCTGCAGGATCCAGTCTTGGTGGCAGGCGAAGTTTAGGGGCATGTGCATTCAGAGGGAAGGTGGCTGGATTGACAAGCGTCAGGTCAGAGGCGTTGTAGTCGGACGACAGGAATACAGGAGTCGATGTGGTGGGACGCGGCGCCGCTTTTCCTGGACTGGCACTGCATTCATTGGTTCTCTGGGCCCTTCGATTCCGTGAGAGGTCGTAGAGTATGTCGATGGAAGTGGTGAGGTCCTTGATGAGGTCCTCGTAACGTGACCTGTCGGCGGCCGCCCACGAGGGAAGGTCAGGCCGGCTCTTCTCGCCAGACAGGGTCTTTCCCCCACCCGCAGCAGATGTGCCCGGGTGCATCTTCTCGGCCTCGTCGAGGATTTCTTTGATGGTGCCGAGCACACTCGTGACCGTCTCCGTCATGCCTGCCTCTTCCACGCTGTCGTCGATGTCGCCCTGCTTTCCCTTGGAGTTGTCGCTCCAGTCGACGCCCCATGTTATGAGGCGGTCCTTCTGTATGCGGAACTTGCGATGCAGCGCATGCGACTCGGGCGTGTCTTTGGCATCCTGCTCCACGACGGCATCGCATGTGGTCTTGGTGTCGCAGTAGAGCTGTGTCAGGCGTCGGGGTAACCGACTGATGGCCTCCATGGTCGCGACTGGCTTGGGGCTTGTCGCAACGGGTATTCTGGCGCGCGACGAGCGAGGACGAGGGGATATCAAGTGTGGGTATGAAAAGACATGGAGGGAGTCTGCAACACGCCTGCCTGGAGGGTGGTCGTCATGGCACAAGACCCGTGTGCAGTCCACTGGGCTGACTGGGGTGCATTTGGTGGTTGCCTACAGCCAGCCCTCCAGTGCAGCCCTAGCACCGCCCCAGCGCGCGCTGCCGTACATGGGTGGGGGCCAATCACACGTCGTCCAACTCCGCCTGCGCCTCCACCTTGGCGGCTCCGGTAGCAGGCCTTCAGCACGAGGCATCATCGCTATCGGACAGATTCGAGACTGTGATACATGCTTTCGTTGCTATTGCTACATTTTTTGCACTTGCTGGTCTGCGACGGCAAACTACATAAACGTCTAATCTTCAGTGAGATCACCATACTCCCACTGGCCGCGGCGCTCCTCCTTGGCCACGTCCTGCTTCTTTGTCATGGCAGCAAGCACGCTGGCGTTGCGCTCCCACGGCCGCAGCTTCTTGGGCACCATGGCAAGGCCTTCGCTGAGAATGTCGGCGTTGATGCTCTCGGTGCCGTCCTTGCTCTGGTCCGGATTGTACAGCGTCACCCAAAGCATACCATCCTTCTCAGTTGCCTCGACCCTTGCGACGAGCTCACGATCGGCTGTCTCTTGTGAGATGAAGCTGACAGCGTCGGCAAGATACTCAGAGTTGCCAGGGAGCTGAACAAATGCCAGCTGTGCCTCTACGGCCTGCGGCTTCAGTTTTGATGGCAGGAATTCCGCTTGTGAGAGAGGACGAAGGCGGGTCCATGGGATCGTTTCAGAGTTACCGTAGTCGATGTAAACAACCTCAGCCTTCTTGTTCTCTCGGTCGTTGCGTCGGATGCGCGCACGGTACCACTGATCGTCGGCAGTGAACTTGGCTGCTACAAACTCACCCGCCTTGGGTGCGTGTGGCAGACCAGCGCTGTTTGAGGGGTTGAGATGGAACTTGCTGAAGGCGCTCATGAGGGATGTCAAAGCCGATGTGCCGCTGCCAATCTGTTGCAGGCGCAGTCTTCCATCATCTTCAACGTGGGTGATCATGACATCGCGGTAGTCTGCCTTCCTTGATGGTTCAGCGTCGCCGTTGGTAGGTTCAGCAACTGCCGCTGCTTCACCGTCCTCTTCTTGTGAAGGATCATAGTCTTGCCATAGGTTCTTTCGTGCATCCTTGGCTTTCTGCTCAGCCGCAAACAGTTCGTTTGCGTTGCCAGACTTTTCCGCTGAGTAGGCGTGTACCGTAGCCAGGCCCTCCTCAACCAAGGTCTTCGCAAAGTTCTCACGGTTGATGTATAGAGTGCCGATGAAGCCACCGACTTTGTCGCAGTCTTCAACATCGATCTCGACGTCGCGCTGTTGGCAGCGGCGGTTGGCAAACTCGTGGGCCTCCTTGCCGAATGGTTCGCCCTTTTCGCTTTCATTTCTCGCTGATCGAGGTGCGCGGATACCGGAGAGGACGAAGGTGAGCTTGGCGTTCTCGCGAGGTACTAGTACAGTAAAGCGCGATCCTGACTTGACGAAATCGACAATGGCTGGTACCTTGCGTTGTCGCGAAAGCAGAGTGAGTTGACGCTTGGCCTTCTCGAGCGACTCCGAGTAGTCGACGTACTGCTTCACAGAGGGCGACTTATCCGACCAGAGGCCCTTCTTTTCAGCTTGCGCAGTGGATTCAACCAGCAGAAGGTCGTCGTAGATGGGGCTCCTGTCGGCGTCGTCCTGTCGGTGGCGGATGACTGAAGCCATACCACTCTCTACAAGCATCAGACCGACATTCTTGCCCTGGAAGGTGACAGTGCACATCTCGCGCTCGTCATAGCCCTCGGTCGCCGGCCGCTTCCCGTCGACGTGGAACTTGACGTGCTTGCCGATGAGCTTCTTGCGCAGGAACTCCTTTGCCTCAGCTACCCATGGCGATTGTTTGGGATCGGTAGGCTTCGGTTGACGGACACTGCTGAGATTGATGCGCTTTTCTGCACCCGCCTTGTTCCGAATGAAGATGGTGTCGGCGCTCTGAACACGGCTAACGGTGGCTTCTTGTTCACCCGCCTTGCTGACCTTGGGTGCAACATGTTCCTTGTAGACACCCAGGCGACCGTCCTTGGCCTGCTTCTCGGCGCCCCTGAGTATGCCCATCTTCTGGCCGAGGAGTGTGGTGTGGTGGTCGGTGCATTTGGCCAACCCGTTTTTGAGCAGGAAAGGTGTGATGCTGCCTTGGGTGGGATGCTTGACGTCTGCGACGATTTGGCCGTTGGGTGTTGTTCCCAGAACCTCAACGAGGACTCCTCGCTGTAATAGCCTTGTCTCGACGAACTGTTGCGCATCTTCACCGAATGGCTCGGCTGGTTGGACCTTGCCGTCGGAAGGGTTTGTTCGCTGTGTTGCTGGTGCGCGCACACCGGCGAGGAGGACCATTGTTTGCACGTGCTCGGTGGGCGAGAGGAGGAACCGCACGATGAGGCGGTCGCCAGACAGGACCTTTTCAACAATCGAGTCAATGTCCTTGCCCTTGTTTTGCTCAACAAACTTCTGCGCATCGCTCAGCTCTGAAGACGAGTTGATCCTGCCGCCAGTCTCGGCCCAGAGACCCTTGGAATCTGCCCTAGCGCGTGCCTCGTCTACTGCAAGTCGCTCGAGCAAGTTGGCAGCTTCGTCCGAGTCTTCTTTGCGACCGGCGTCGTCCCGCAGCTTCACCCAGCCCGCAGCGACAGCTTGTTGCGGAAGGATCTCCTTGTTCGGTGTGACGATGAGGCCATACTCGCGGTTCGCGCCTGTCGGTATCTTATATAGAACTTGGAAACGGACGACTTTGCCTACAAGGAGACGGCGGAGGTAGTCGCGTGACTCGAAGGCAAAGGGCTCATCTCCCTCTCGTCGCAGTCTTGGCGCAGCTACAAAGGCCAAGCTCAGTGTGCGCTCTGCTTTGGGGTTGTTGATGTTGTGGAGGACGACCGTATCGCCAGAAAGGACGCTCTTGACTTTCGCTTCGAAGAGATTGCTCATGATGGACGTCTGATAGCTGCAGAACGGGAGGGGAGCTTGTCAGCTACTGTGTCCAAAGAGCTTCAGATTCCAGGTGGGGCCACGCAGCTGTCCCCTTGCACTTACCTGCAGGAGATGCCAAAATGAGGTCAATATACCAAGGGGAGGTTTGGGGGAGACGCAATTGAAGTGTGGAATGTATGCCAATTGCAATTCGGGGATAGTGAAGCTACGTGTTGTTATGGCGGGCAAATCTCGCCGTTGCTGCTCAGGGACTCGTTGTGGGGTCAGAGGCCTAGGCGAAGCTAGACGTCACCGCCGCCGCCGCCCTAGAGACTTTTGTACTCCAAACTGTACTGTACTGCCCTCAAACTGAACACCACGCGACAATCCATGTCTGAGTAGACTTCTCGAGTGTCACGTGCTACCTTTGATAGAGTGCCACGCGCCGCAAGCCCGCAAGCCCGCAAACCATGGTTCGCATAACTGCACATATGCCACGACAGACGTCCTCGTAGTCCTCGCGTCTCTGGCGTGCGCTCTCCACAGGAGTACTCTCCAACACTTTTGCAGTATCTCGGCTTGCAAGTCTCATAACCTTTCCAAGACGCCTTTGTTTTTGCTACCTACTTCTCTCTTTCTCCGAGAGCTACTTCAGGTAACGGCAAATACACTTTACGCCTCGGCAATGCCTGTAAGCGGTACCTGCCAGGGGTACGCGTGGAACGGCTGAACAGAGCCGCAAACGAGCATTAGCTTGCCGCCCGACTTGGCAGGCTGCAGGAGACGCACCCACAATTCAACCCTTACATACGGTGAACATGGACGGCACGTTGCCACCAAAACGTCCTCGGCCTGTAGTTTCATGCCTTAGATGTCGCGAGAAGAAACTTAGATGCGATCGCACAACGCCATGCGAAAATTGCACCAAAGCGTCCATCGCTGAGACGTGCACTTACAATGCGAACGGCATCCCGCCAGCTACGTCGAAGGTAAAACGGCCTCGACTATCGACTAGTTCTGACAGTGCGCCTTTGAACTCGCTCGAGGATCTTCAGCACCGAATGGTCAGAGTTGAAGAGCTGTTAGGCGTTGCACGTGCACATCAAAGTTCAACAACTCGGCAAATATCCAGAAGTCTTCCTTTGCTTGGCATGGTTGTGGCCGAAGGAGATCGATCACAGTATCATGGCCAGAACGACAGAGTTACGCTCCTCAACCAGGCAAGAAAGAGCACCTCCATCATTCCGGGCACCAGGTTAACTGAATCCAGTTCCTCGATGTCAAAGACTTCTTCAACAGGATGGCTTATGATGGGCCATTAATGGCATCTGCCAAGAAAATAAAGTTTCTTGAAAATAATGCCAGAGGGAACTCACTGTCGGCACTAGAACGCAGGAAAAATTCGGGATGCTCACCTGCACTGCTGAAGCTCTGGGAGTCCCTACCTCCGAAGCATTACTGCGACCGGCTAGTTTCGATATATTTTCAGTATTTCGAGCGTACCATGCGCGTTCTTCACCGCCCAACATTCATGCGTCAGTATGAAAGACTATGGCTTCACAATGATTCCGGGATTGGTTCCTTATCCAGCACTATCGCGCAGCTCACGAGCCTTATGACTAGAGCTTACCTGCTGCACGAAGCGACAGACGCCAACGAACACGAAGCTCATAGTCACTTTTTAAAAGAGACAGCTATCAGCCATGTCCAAGCATGGCTCGACGAACTTGGACGGAAGCACAGGACTGAGCTATCGACTCTTCAAGTCGAGATACTTGTAGTACTTTCTAGTAGCGTTAGCCGACCAGAAAGACTTTGGAGCTGTACTGGCACTCTTGTGCGTTCAGCTATGATCATAGGTCTACATCTAGATCCTGCGAACATAAAGTCTATTTCGTTGTACCAGATGGAGATGCGAAAACGACTGTGGGCAACCGTGTTGGAAATCGACCTGCAAGCATCAATGATGGGAGGAATGCCCTTGATAGCTCCTGAGCTCGACTCGTACAATCCAGTACCGACAAATCTCAACGACGAAGATTTCGACGAGTCTTCAACGAAGCTACCCCCTTCGTGCCCGCTTTGCGACCTCACGGACAGCCTATACCAGGTTTACCTTGCTACCTCCCTTCCCCAGCGGTTCAGAGCTCTCTCGCTTGTACAGCGCTCGACACCTGATGCGGACGAGGCAATCGAAGTAGGACGAGAAGTCGAAAAGTGCTTGTCATCCAAACCATTGATCCTTAGTTTGCACCGCAGTCAATTGGTGCCCGGTAATAGAGGTGATCTGTCCCACCACGTTCTCCTCGACTTGTACCTTCGACGACCGCTATTATGTTTGTACAAACCACTCCTTTACAGCGACCAGGGGAATCCCGAAGCGACCAAGGAGGTCTGGCTACACTGCCTCGATTCATCACTAGCCATACTCGCTTACCAAGACTTCTATAATCCTCCGTTTTTGAAAGAAGCAGCTAACGGCCCATCATCGGAGCAAGACATGTATTATTGGATGTGCAAAACGGATACGTTGTGGGCTGCTCTAATGATATGTCAGCGCATCAAACAAATCTGCCAGCACCCAGAGCAGCAAATGCACGCACACCATGAGCAAGCACTTGTCGCAACGGTGCAAGGTACCATTAGATATCTCATTGGGAGGATAGGACGCAGAGCGAGTGATTTAAAGGACATCATCTTCCTCTCTTTGGTGCTGAAGTGGGTACAGTTACCGGAGCCATGTCCAGAAAGAAGTTACGAGTTACATGTGACCGCCAAGAGAACAATGACGGCCTGTGTCGATCAAATGCTGCAGCACGAGCTCACTAACAAGCACTATCGCCATCAACAAGACGATTACAGTGAACCATTAGCTAAGCGCGTAAGAACGTCGGCAGCGGCCATGTCACATACTACCATGAATACCAACCCTGCCATGCCGGGATTGCACAATCCGGCGGCACTACCTGAGCGTCTCGCTCCAGCAAGCATCTCTGCGGAAGCCGAGCAATGGCTCAGTGACTTTCCTGGGCTAGCCGCAGAGTTTACGAATTTCCAGGCTGAATGGTACAACGCCAAGGATGCTTCCAATGGCGGTATGGCGCAAGATTGGGAATACTTCTGGCAGTGAAGCTCGACGCATTGGCATATCTCATCAGGTACATGGATTTCCTCGCGAGCGTCACTATGCTTGCTGAAGCGAACCAGATTCCAACTTTACAACACTCAGCAAGAGAAGAGGAACCTGAAACTCGAACTTGCTGCAAAACAACAAATAACCCCACTTTTGTGTATCATCATGGCATGTCTTGA
>Ga0139315_10073_pt1 | contig 10932 bp, 11 predicted proteins | sample In3P11_FD_99380 | JGI IMG/M metagenome (GOLD analysis project Ga0139315, IMG submission 99380) | reverse complement strand
AGATGCAGCAGCCACATATTCTGCTTCAGCTGTAGATAAAGCAATCAAACGCTATTTCTTGTTGAACCAAGATACTAATCTGGAACCCATAAAGAAAGCACCACCACTTGTGCTTTTCTTGTCATCCACACTTCCAGCCCAATCTGCATTTGTGTAAGCATGAAGTGTGAGATCTGTGTCTCTAGGACACCATAAGCCATAGTTTTGAGTTCCTTGAAGATACTTGAAAATTCTCTTCACTGCCTGAAGATGAGTTTCCTTTGGATTTGCCTGAAATCTTCCAACTATTCCCACTGCATGCATAATGTCTGGTTGGGTACCTGTCAAGTAAAGTAGACTTCCAATCATAGATCTATAGGTTGGCTGATGCACTGCTGTTGATTCATCATTTGCACTAAGGCTGCATCCTATAACCATGGGGGTACATACTGGTTTTGCATCTTCCATGCCATATTTCTTCAAAATCTTCTTGAGATACTTGGTTTGAGATAAAAAGATTCCATCTTCATTTTGTTGGATTTGCAAACCAAGAAAATATGTCAGTTCTCCAAGCAAGGACAATTCGAATTCTTTCTGCATCACTAAGGCAAAGCTTTGACTCATAGCTTCTTCATTGTTGCCAAAGATAATATCATCTACATACACAATAAGTATTAGTAATTTGTCATTTTCAATTTTTATATAAATATTGCTATCTGCTGATCCTTTTGAAAAACCTTGTTGATGAAGATATTTGTCCAAGCGGTAGTACCACGCCCTTGGAGCCTGTTTAATACCATAGAGATCTTTTTTGAGTCTGCATACAAGATTTGGATCATTCCCAAGAATGAAACCATCTGGCTGCTCAATGTATACTTCTTCTTCTAAGTCTCCATTCAAAAAGGTTGATTTCACGTCCATTTGAAATAATTCAAACTTTTGAAAGCTTGAGAGAGCAAGGAACATTCGGATGGCCTTAAGTCTTGCAACAGGAGCAAAAGTTTCTTCAAAATCTATTCCTTCTTATTGGGCATACCCTTTACAAACAAGTTTGGCCTTGTTTCTAATTACTTCCCCATTTTTCGTTCAACTTATTTTTGAAGATCCATTTTGTCCCTATGACATTCTTATCCTTTGTTCTAGGAACCAACTCCCAAGTGTTGTTCTTTTCGATCTGTTCAAGTTCTTCATCCATTGCCTTGACCCAACATTCATCCTTGCATGCCTCTCTTACATTTTGTGGTTCAGTGGAGGAGAGTAATGCCAAATAGCTTGAAGCTTCTGCAATTGTTCTTCTTGTTTGTACACCTGCCCCTTTTTGTCCCAAAATTTGAGATTCTGGATGATTCTTCTGTACATACCTGGATGGAGTCTTTTCTTATATCCGTATCTATTCCTCTGGTGCCTCTTGAGGTTCTTCTTCTTCATCATCAGTCTGATTTGGAGGGTAGTCTTCATCCTCTTCGATATTTTCATAATTTACTTGCCTAGGAATGTATCCTTTTTCATCAACCACTACATCAATGCTGTCAACAATTCTTCCAAGTCTTTTATTGTAACACTTATATGCTTTGCTGTGGGGAGAATAACCAAGGAGAATGCCTTCATCTGCTCTAGGTTCGAGTCTGTTCATCATTGTTCTTGATATAGCATTTGCTTCCAAAATTTTTGAAATGCTTTACCGAAGGAGTCTCACCATACCAAATCTCATGAGAAGTTTGAGTGTTGTTCACTTGGACATTTTTTTTGTTGAGAATAACAACCGCAGCAAATGCAACTTCACCCCAGAAGGTTGCGAGAGTTCCAAACACATCAAGCATAGCATGAGCCATTTGTTGAACAGTTATGTTTATCCTTTCCATCACTCCATTTTGCTGAGGAGTCCTAGCTGTAGAAAATTCCCTTCTTACTCCATGTTCTTCACAAAAATCAAAAAATTCATTTGAGGTAAACTCCCCACCTCTGTCAGACCTAAGGCACTTAATTTTGTGATCTGATTCATTTTCAGCCAAGGCTTTGAAAGCTTTGAATTTTTCGAATGCTTCGTCTTTGTGCTTCATAAGTCCTAACCAAACCATCCTAGAGAATTCATCAATGAATAATATAAAATATTCTTCTCCTTGAGGTGACCTTGTCCTAAATGGACAACATACATCTGTATGGACAAGATCAAGAGGCTTGCTAGCTGATCCTTCCTTCTCAGGGAAGTTAGTTCTGGTTTGCTTGCCAAACTGACATGATTTGCATATTGTGTTGTTTGGAATTTTGATATCTGGAAGACCACGAACTGCCTGGTATTTGCATGCTTTCCTTATTTCTGAAAAGCTTAGATGTCCCAACCTCTGGTGCCATAACCAGTGTTCATCATCCTTACTCAAATATCATTGTTGTTGTCCTTCTTCAAATATGTATAAATTATTTGGAGTTCTTCTGCCTTTGATCACTGTTTCTCCTATATCGAGATCACGAACACTACATCCATTTGATCGAAATATTACCTCAGTTCCTTGATCACACATCTAACTGACACTCAGAAGATTATGCTTCAAGCCATCAACATACAAAACATTTCCAGCTTTGACCTTTTCCTTCAATTGAGAAATGCCTTTTCCTTTTATGACTGCAGGGGTATCATTTCCAAAAGAGACTTTCTTTCCCTTTTCTAAAACACTATATGATTCAAGGTTTTCTTTATCACTTGTCATGTGCTTTGAACATCCACTATCAATGTACCATTGATTTTCTTGTCCTTCTGCATAAAAAGCTATTCCACATCTTTCTGGTTGTGGTTCCTTTATCCTCCATGTTCTAGTGCTTGAGGCTTGTTCCTTTCTCTGCCGAAACCTGCTCCTGCATTCAGAATCTTCATGACTGAAGTTATTACAAATAGAACATTTGATTTCACTTTCAAGAGCTGAAAAGTTGTTATAGGTTCTTTTCGTAATCCCAGTCATACTTCTTTGTTTTTGAGCTTCTCTAGTCATGATTGTCTTATAAACAACACATTGAGCTGCTTTGTTACCAAAGTTATGGCAAGAAAAACATTGTCCATTAAAAAAAATTCTGCGGTTATCAAATCTACCAGCCATATGGTTGTAGTTTTTATTGTCATCCATTCATGAGGTAGATTGAGAAGATCTTACCTGTGGCTGATTGTAGCTTCTGTTCATCCTTAAGGAGAATTGCCCTTGATTTACCTGGTAGTCTTTGTTTATTCTTGAGGGAATTCGTCCCTGTTTTACCTGGTGATCTTCATTTGGCTTTTGTTCATATCTCCTTGCTGCATCGAGATAACTCTTTGAGGTGGATGCTTGAGATGTTTCTCCATTATACCCCAGACCTGTCTTGATTAGTGGAGAGCACTGTACTTTGATGATCTCATCCAGAGTTTCAGATCCTTTAACAAATTTAAGATTAAGAGCCTTTGTTTTCTCAATTTCTTTTCGAAGCCCAATAATTCCACATTCTAACTTTTTAAGAGATTGTTCCTTTTCATCAAGTTGGATTTGCAAAGTGTCAATGATCATATTCTTTTCTTCCAAGCATGTTTTGAGTCTAGAAATCTCTTCATAAAAGCCATCTACATCTATAGCATCCATGTAATCATCGTCTTCAAAATCCATTAAAAGTTTATAGTTGTTACCTCGTTCATCTTCATCACTATTTGAAAGACCATCACTATCTTCATGAGTGTAGTAACTTTTCTTATTTGCATTCAATTTCTTGTTCCATCTAACAGGTTCCTTTCCTTTATCCTTGTGCAGACATTTGGCAGCATAGTGACTGACTCTCCCACAAGCAAAGCATTTGAAGGGTAACTTACCTCTAAATCTTCCAGTACCCTGTTGAAGTTTCTAGACAAAATTTGATTCTTCTTCCTCTTCTGATGCATGTCCTAACTCATAGTAGTCTCCTTTGCCTGAAGCCTTGAAAGCTGCTTCTCTCCTGTCTGATGGTCCTCCTTTCCTCATTTCATAAGCAGTTAGAATCCCGTGTAGCTATGACATGGTAAGATTTCGTAGATTTTCCTTTTCCTCTATTGCAGATACTTTAGATTCAAATCTAGGGGACAAAGATCTTAGAACTTTTTCAACCATAACAGCCTCTTTTATTTCTTCACCCAAGTTTTTCATACAATTAACAATCTCATCTACACGAAGGAAATAGTTAGCCACACTTTCATCATTGTGCATTCTGAGATTTTCATACTAAATCCTGAGGGTTTGAAGTTTTGCTCGTTTTACCTGTTCATCTCCTTCGTAGCTCAAAACAATCTTGTCCCATATTTCTTTTGTGAATTTATATTGCATAACCTTCATGAATTCTGATTGAGATAGGCATCCCAATAGAGTATTGACTGCCTTTGCATTTGTTTCATATTTCTTCTTCTTAGCCGGATCTGTAGGAGTTGTTGAAGGAAAAGTGTACCCTGTATCTATGATATCCCAGACTTCTATACCAAGAGATTGAAGATAACCAGTAACTCTTACCTTCCAATATACGAAGTTTGTCCCATCAAAAATCAGTGGCCTGATTGATGCTTCCCTCTCGTAGTTGCTCATGATGAATGATCTTCCTTCAAGCGATCAAGCTTCTCTGAAGGACCTGCTCTGATACCAATTGTTGGAAATAATACTGAGAGGGGGGGTGAATCAGTATTATCAAATTCTTTTCAATATACCATCCAGATTTATACTTTAAATTATTCTTCTGATATTGATAATTAACTTGTATGTCAGTACCATATAATAATGAATAAGAACAGTGAAAAACAGATAGTCACACCAAAGAACACCAGATATAAGGTGGAAACCAAATGTGGGTGAAAACCACTTGCTGCAATATGTCTCTATCTTCTTTCAATTAGAACTTCTTTTACAATGATTTTGTACTGGTGCAGTCCTTTACCAGTACGCAGGCTGCAACCTGCAGAGAGCTACAACTCTCTCTCTTATTTTCCAGTCTCTCCTGGAAGGGAGCTACAACCCCCTACTTCTTTTCTTTCAAGGACCACGTTTCATTAATTTTCAGACTGGATCCAAGAAGATCAAATGATCATCAAGTACATGTGAATCAACTAATTTCCTTATACAATAAATCCAATGAATCGCCCAAACTTCTCAGAATGCTATAAACAGAAAACAGTACCAGAACCAGACATCACTTCAAATCCTAGAACACTGCAATAATAAACAGGGGCAGCTAAATAGATTTCATGAAAAGTTCACAGCTCCACCAATAGAACACCTGCGTATAACTGCACCTTCTCCTACTGCTCATCTGCATACCTCCGCACTATTCCTTGTCTGCACTTGCAGTCTTGCGGGTATAGACAATTTTCTAGACTTCAGGAATACCCCAAACTATCAGATCTAGAGATCTGATCATGCGCCAGGAGATCTCAACCCATTAGTAGATCCGACTCATAATCCACATGTTTCTCCTTGATTTAGATTCAACTATCACTCACCAACAGATCACAAGAATTTCAGATCTAGCTTTTCTTAAGATCTTCAACTTTCACCAGTGTCTAGCCAAATGATCTCCTTTCCTTTTTATAGTCAAGCTCTTTGCTAAAACCATGAATCAAAACCATAGATAACCAATACAAGGGATCCAAAAACCTGGGGCTCAAAAGTTTAGATCTTATACCATGGACCAAAACCATAGGATCACTTAACGCCGACTTAAATACCATGGACCGACCATTAGATTCCCACACGTATGCTTTTCTCTGCATGAAAGTGTGTGAACATTTAGGACCACACCTTTTGTTCTGTGAATCTGCGAACATGTCCGCACCTTCTAAACAGAGTACTTGCGTACCTAGCCTGTGACCACACCTATTACACAGAGAATATGATAAAAACAGTCCAAAAGACTAAGAGGCGGACTTCAAGCAATATTAAACCTGCATCTAAACTGTATCGGGTCCGCAACATAAATGGAAATTGGCGCTTGGGTGTGCGAAGGCTTCATAACATATGCGATTGTGATGGATGCGATAAGCATTGAACCATGTTTTATATGCCTATCAGGTCTTCAGCTTTCATCGCTATCGGCAATCGCAACATATCGGCAGTCACCAATGGCCGATGGCCGATGGACGCGATAAGACATTAAGCCAAATCACAATATAGCATCGGGTCCGCTCTTACAATTGCAATCAACATATTTGCACATAACATAGCCAATTCCCCGATACCCAAACATGATATTATTTTAAATTGTTTTAATAACTCCGTCGGGTTCATACCTCTATCGCAATCGACGCTTGCCCTTGACTGTCGTCCAATGCGATATCGCTATCGGCGATCGCAAGTCGCACAGGGTCACTTAACACTATAATTACCTTCGCTCCGAAATCCTGATGTGATAATCGCTATCGGTGATCGCAAGTAAAGGGCCACTTAACATTGTATGACTTTCCTCCTGAAGTCCCGATGCAATATTGTGTGCCGGACCCGATAGGACTTAACACTCCCGTCCATAAAAATTTCAAGTCCACTTTCTACCTCCGATAGTGTTAAACACATATATGCATAGTTTTTGTTGCCGATGGTGTTATGGACTCCCGATAGCTCTGTGTGCTCCTCTTCTTTGGCATATATATATATATATTATATATATATATGGCTCCATCTCCTCCGCTTGGTGGCTCTGTCTATATATTACTCCATTTGCTCTATATTGCTCTGTTTGCTCTTTTTTCTCTGTTTATCTCTTTTGTAGATTCATCTGATTGTATATAAGTGAGATGTTCTTCTATGAGTGGGTTGCCATCAAGTACAACACATGCATCATAATTCCAACATGCATAACATCTTACATGTTTCATTTTCCTTCTATTGCAATCAATTGCTTTGTGACCAAACATATTACAAGCAAAACAATATCCCTTAAAGTACCTGGAATGTGATGATCTTTCTGTGTGACAGTCTTGAATCATTCTACTTATGCATCTAGCTGCAACATGTCCAAGATTATGACATACATAACATTCAACATTATTCATCGAAGGAAATAATCGTCTATCACTTCCACAGTTAGGAGAAAAATATTTTCTTTGAAGAATTTCTTTCCTTAGCTATTGATGGGATTTTCCTCTCATCTCCTTGTTGAGCATTTAAGATTTCTTATTAGAGTCCCTTGCGTCACCTTGTGAGTTGGATTCACCTTCAATAGATTCATAAAAACCAAGACCAGTTTTAATAGCAGGTGACCTTTGACTACTAAGAATACTATCCAAAATCTTAGTACTGTCTTGAAATCATAATAGTTTATCCTTTTCTTCTAATTTACCTTTCAAGATATTTACCTCAACATGATGTTGTTCTTCCTTTTCCAGATATTTCTTCCTTATGGTTTCTTCAACTTTTCTTCCTTCTGCCACTTGTTGCCTTAATTTGAGCACTTCATGTTCTTGTTCTTCAAGAGCTTCTTTATTCTGCTTCTTTGATTCTTTAGGATCTTCTTTTAGAGAGAGGATCTTAGATTCAAGTCTTTGAATTGTTATGCTTTGATCTTTTACTACATCCTGCAGCTGCTCCCTTACTCTAGATACTGTCTCCAACTGTTCTTTTAATTTGGTAACTTCTTCTGTTTCTACGTCCTTATTTTCATATGCCATGAGAATTCTAATGTCTTCATCACTGTTGGATGAGTCATTACTTTTATCATGAGTATAATAACTTCTATTACCTTCTTCAGACATCTTTCCATTTTTATGAGGGCATCTAGCAGCGTAGTGACCAACTCTACCACAAGAAAAGCATTTGAAAGGTAGCTTACCTTTGAACCTTCCGGATCCTCGTTCAAGATTCTTGACAAAATTTACCTCATATTCTTCTTTTGAAATGTATCCTGATTCACTGAGTTTTTCTTTTCCATTTGCTGATACTTTAAATGCAGGTTCTCTCATATCTGATGATCCTCCTTTTCTCATCCCAAAAGCAGTTAAGATTCTATGAAGCTGCATCATAGTGATTTTCTGTAGATCTTCCTTTTCTTCTATGGCAGACACTTTGGATTCAAATTTAGCAGACAAGGATCTCAAAACTTTCTCACCTAAGACAACTTCCTTAATTTCTTCACCCAGATTCCTCATACAATTGACACTCTCATCTATACGCAGGAAGTAATTAGCTATGCTTTCATTACTATGCATCTTAAGAGTTTCATACCGTATTCTGAGAGTTTGAAGCTTAGCACATTTTACCTGATCATCTCCTTCATAGCTTAGAATGATTTTGTCCCATATTTCTTTGGCTGATTTGAACTGCATGACCTTGACAAATTACGATTGTGACAAACTTCCTAATAAGACAGTAACAACTTTGGCATTGAGTTCATATTGCTTTCTATCTATTGTATCTATAGGAACTGCTTATGGATATGTATATCCTCCTTCCATGATTCCCCAAACATCCATTCCAAGCGATTGTATATACACTGTGGTTCTTATCTTCCAGTAGACAAAGTTGCTTCCATCAAAGATTGGTGGCCTAATGGATGCCTCTCTTTCTTGATTACTCATCCCGATGGATCTTCCTTCAAGCGATCAAGCTTCTTCTAAAGGACCTGCTGTCATTCCAATTGTTGGAAATAATACTGAGAGGGGGGGTGGGGTGAATCAGTATTAGCAAAACAATAATATTTTCATTTCCTTTATCAGATTCATATACACTACTTCAGTTAAGGATACCTACGTGCATACGCAACTGTGTTTAATGCAACTAGCGTATATCTAGTAAACTTATGATTCAGTTAGTTGATCTACAATGAGTGCATCAAAACATTATTAACCATATGAACAGTAAACAGGTGCAGTAAAAAAAAAAGATCATCATGTGAACACCATGATATAAGGTGGAAACCCAATGTGGGTGAAAACAACTTGCTCCAATTCGTCTCTATCTTCTTTTAATAAGAAACTTCCTTTTACAATATTTCTGTACTGGTGCAGTCTTATACCAGTACGGAGGCTTCTACTTGCATAAGGCTACAACCTTCTCTCATTCTCCAGCTTCTCCTGGAAGGGAGCTACAACCCCCTTAGATCTTGTACTAGCTAATGTGCTAGTACATAGGTGTTGACATACAGAAGTCTACAACCTTCTCTTTTCTTCCAAGGACCACATTTCATAAATTTTCAGACTGGATCCATAAATACAAAACAATCACCACTGCAATACAATCATTAACTCTGAATCACCCAACAACTGAATCACTAAAACCTTGTCATCAAAACATAGTCACCAGAACATAGACCAGAGCCCAGAGCTCTACAACAATCACTAGAACCAACAACAACCTAAAATATCTAATCTCATAATGTATACGCTACTTGACTGTGTCAAACCAGCGTGTTTATGCCCTTTCACCAGAGAGAACCCACATATAGATTTGAAAATAATTACTTATACCTTTGCTGCAATTTTCAACTTCAGATATACCAAGAACATAAGATATAAAGGATAAGACATGTGTCAGTATTCATATATATTCATGATCATACCATATAATGATAATGCATTTTAGTCTTCATGATCCCTGACCACCAACCTTTATCAACCGCATAGGTGCCTCCTTGGTTCACATCAAGCAAAGCATCACAAACCCATAACCAGCATACTAGATCTCACACTTCATCAGATAATCATCACTTGCACACTTGAACTTCTTGGCCTAATGATCTTCTCCTTATATAGGTTTAGGCTTCTCTAAATACCATGGTCCAAAACTACGTAGAACCAATACCTTGGACCCAATACCTGGGGTCAACACTTCGGACCAAAAACCATGGACCAATACCAAAATACCATGGACCAAATGCCACAGACCAAAACTTAGATTCCCAACATGTACATGCCTTTTCTTCTATAGACGTGCATGTGTATGTATACACAAATTGGTATATGGTGAACCTGTGTGTATACGCTTCTTTGTCACATCACACCTGCATATACCTCTCTGATCATTAATTCTTTGCTATTTATTAGTTGTACTATGATCTGTCATCTGAGGGAGTTGCCATCAAGGACAACACGTGTATCATAATGCCAACATATGGTGCAAATTTCAAAAAATCCTGCTTATCCCATAAATCACATTTTGACTTCCAACTTTAAACTCCAAGAATGACCCAAAAACTCTTCCTCAACTTATTTAAATCAAAGGAAAATTTTGGGACTTATAACATGTAGAGGAAATTAAATAAAATGAAACATGCAATCAATAGGGAAGGTTTGCAATTACCAAAATTACCATGCATTTCCCATGCATACCAATTCATTTAAATTTCACAACCAAGTGAATTCAAACCCACTGCACTTCTCTGATTTTAAAATTTACTGTCATAACCAACACCAATATCAATAAATTAAATGATATAACAATACCAAATAATCATGCATGTTGCTAAACCTCCTATGCTAGAAATATCATTAAGAATGAAATTAATATTTATATATTGCAGCCAAAATAATATTATAAACTAAAGTAGGGTGAGTCACGTTCCACCCAACCATAGGCTCAGTTGTGCTACAATGTTTCTCACAATTAGCCACCCCCATGTCAGATCTTGATGCCTTGAGGAGAACTTGACTCAGGGGTATTTTACACACTCAGATTTAGAGCATATTTTAACACTAGAAGTGAAGGTTATTCTCCCTCTCACACACACATGAAAACTTAGTGATCAAAATTTCCATCTTTGACCAGACCCGCATTCACAAAAATACCATGCACTTCTACACAACATAAGGGAGTCATTCTCTGATCTCTACATTCCCTTGGCCATCCCCATTTTAGTGCTCTATTTTCCACACACAATGAGGACATTTCCCTGTCCTCGGAGCCATGTTGTCTAAAGAAAATGCGTTGCAATACATTCATTTCCTATCACATAAGTTGTCGCTCAAAGCTCTTAACCAATCATAAGGTCTGAACCTCT
>Ga0139315_10072_pt1 | contig 10951 bp, 8 predicted proteins | sample In3P11_FD_99380 | JGI IMG/M metagenome (GOLD analysis project Ga0139315, IMG submission 99380) | reverse complement strand
GACGTCACCGCTCCTCCTGAACACCGACCTCAACACCAACCATGGACATGATATGGAAGCCAATCTGTAGATCAAATTAACTTCTTGAGCTTCCCATATCATGTCCATGGTTGGTGTTGAGGTCGGTGTTCAGGAGGAGCGGTGACGTCACGCGTTGCACTTACTTCGTATGGAGTTCCTTTACACTCGACGAACAACATTTTGTATAATTCCAAAGCACATCAGACGAGGACTAAGGTCAGACATCTTTGGGCTATACTATTATCTTACGCTTAAGTAACAGTATACGATCGGCACCTCTACCACACCACCTCGGCATACAATCACATACAACCGTACCCCACGCTTGCCCCGCTATGTGCGCTCAATTCCGCCCTCAAGAAGTCGCCCCGCTGTCCTCCATCACGTTTGAACACACGCGTCAATGTGCTACACGTTGCGGTAGTTATTCCCGAATACGAGTGCGAACGCAGCGGGTCTGCCGCTGCGACTCATTCCTTTCCGGGGAATACTGCGCCTATCCATGCAGGTTGCGCTGCGACCTGCTTCGTTAGGGAGCGCGTACATGTAGTGGTGGTATAGTAACCGCTCCCGTGGTATTGCCTGTGGAGATGTAGTAGCCCGTCACGTAATTTCGCGGCTTATGTACCGGATACTGACCCGATAGTAGGCTTGGAGAACACTGATAAGATGGAGCTGAAGCCCGGCTGCAGGATAATTGTTGCTATCATCTGAAAGCTCATTCTTGTCTACGTCTCAATTGGAAAGTGGTTGTAGAGCCTTCAGAATGCCGAAACGTGTACTATGCTCGTATGGTATTGATATTGATGCTGTGAGTCCCTTTCCGGACTGGTGATAGTTTCAAACCATTAACACGTCTAGGTGAGCGGATGGCAAGTGTCTCTGACGCCTATACTGCATCGATAATCACTCATAACCTCAGGCTGAACACAAAGACGGGCGCGCCTGCCAACCCAACTGACATCTCCCGCGGTGTATTTGGAGCCACCGTGGGAATCGACCGCCTACTCAAACTCTGGGACAAATACAACATCAAAACGACATGGTTCACTCCAGCCCACTCCGCCGAGTCATTCCCCAAGCAGATCCGCAAGATCGTCGAGAAGGGCCACGAGATAGGACTGCATGGCTATACGCATGAATTTGTATCTACACTAAGCGAGCAACAGCAAAGAGACGTACTAGAAAAGAGCATACAAGTCCTAACAGACATCGTGGGGAAGAAGCCCCGAGGCTGGACAGCACCAGCATGGAGCACGAGCAAAGAGACGATCCAGCTACTCGAAGAGTTCGGCATCGTATGTACACCTACCTACCAAACCCCACCGCCAACACTCTACTAACTACAGCACACAGGAGTACGACCACTCCTTCATGCACCACGACTCCCAACCCTACTACGTCCCCTCCCCCCACCTATCCACCTACACCGAAACAGACACTTCCAAACCCGCCTCGCACTGGATGCAACCCATGTCGACCCTCCGCCCCTCCAGCATCGTCGAAGTCCCCGCAAACTGGCACCTAGACGACTGGCCGCCCTTCCAGCTCTCCCTCTCCCAGCCCAGCACGCACGGCTACGTCGACACCGCGACCATCGAGCGCCTCTGGAAAGAGCAGTTCGAGTACTTGTACCGCGAGTGTCCCGAGGACGGGAGCTTCGTTTTCCCGATTAGCATTCATCCGCAGGTTAGTGGGAAGCCCCAGGTTCTTCTGCTGCATGAGAGGTTTATTGAGTGGATTAATGGGCATGAGGGCGTCGAGTGGGTTACTATGGAGCAGATTGTGGATGAGTTTAAGAGTGGGAGATTGAAGGGTGTTGAGGTTGAGGGCGGGGCTGATGTGTAGCTTTCGATGTAGTTGGTGGATGGGTGCTGTGGTTTTCTCTTTGAACTGTTGGGCGGAGAGGTTACTACTTGGTTTGAATAATATTTCGTCTTCGTTGGTTTGATAAGTGCCGCAATAAGTGTCGAAGTACGACGAGGAAGGGCTAAATGCAATGTTCACAGCACAGAATCGGAGCAGATGGTATGTTTTACGAGTTTTGATTGGATCTACCGCCTGGCTTCGAGAGATACTCATATCTCCTCACATTCATGTTCCAACATATCCTCCGTCCCTATCCCTACAGTATCTAGAACTACAGCGTGCAAATGAAATGGGAAAGAGAAAGTGGTAAGATCAAGTATTAGGGCAAGTGAATTTGTTGAAATCAGATTACAACAACATAGCTCGAGATGCGCCCATTTCCAACCCCTAGATGCGAAAGAGACAGTGAAAAGGAAAGCGAAGGTAAAAACCAACTAATAAATGTGGTAAGATCAGGAAGTATGGCACAGTCGAAGGGGATTTCGCATACTCAAACATTTGGTTTACTGTGCACCGACCTCCTCCTCAGCCCATCCAGGAAGACCGCCATCTCCCTGGATGGCGAGACCGTAGCCGCCATTGCCACTGCCAAAGCCACCGATACCAGAGCTCAGGCTACCAAACGAGCTCTGCTGGGGTGCTTGCGTCTGCTGCATTGAGGTGAATGGCCCTTGGGTGAAGGCTGGAAGGCTCACAGCGCGAGAGTGCTGAGATCGTGCGTTGAGGTTCGATGGGGCGAGAAGTCCACCGACAGTAGTCGCACCGGACATGCTACCGCTCGAGCCACCGTTCATCAGGCTGAAGCTGGATGTACTCTGGTGTGACGAGTGTGAGTGGTGCGGCTGGGGAGAGGGGTTCAAATCGGCACTGTAGAAGGTTGATTGCAGAGATTGTTGTTGTTGCTGCTGCTGCTGTTGTTGTTGCTGGAAGTTTGCTTCGACTTGTTGCTGCTGTTGCTGTTGCTGCTGCGCCTGTAGGTACATCATCAAGGGGTTGTTGTTGCCAGTGTTCAAGATGTTTGTAGGAGCAGGAGCTTGTACGGAAGGAAACTGTCCGTTCGTGCTTTGTCCAGAGCCCGGAGCACCAGAGCCAGTTGGCGAAACGGAGGCGCCTCCACGATTGGGATGCAGGCCGTTGAGCGGTGATGGAGACTGAAGACCATCGCTACCGCCTTGCTGGGCCTGAGCCTGTTGGTTGTTCATTTGGCGAGGAGGATTACCACAGCGATCCTTGCCAAAATTGACCTTGAATCGCTTGTACTCGTCGCGACCACGGACAGCCTCAATCGCCTTGATGGCGTTGGCAATATTGGTGAAGTTAACGAATGCACAGCTCTTCTCACGGAGTGTGTTAACTAACTCGATCTCGCCGTACTCCGAGAAGTCCTGCCTCAGACGTTCCTCAGTCCAGGATTCGTCGAGGTTACCAATGTACACATTACGAGAAGCACCGCCACTGACAGCTAGAGCGATGGCGGGTGGTAGGGCACCCGAGTGCTTGCCCCAGCCAATCTTTAAGCGACGGTTATGGATCATCAATCCCTGAAGGTTGCTGAGGGCATAGAATGAGGCAGCAGAGGTGGGGTCGATGAAAGTGACGAAGCAGATGTGCTTATCCGGAATGTACCTAATGTGGTGGAGAAGGCCGCCACGCACAACATTGCAAATCTCCTCGATGGTGGTCTCAGGGTGAATGTTTCCAAGGTAAACAGTTCTGTTACCAAGGTTGTTTGCGCCTCCAGCTGAGGTTGCGACAGCGGCCGCTGCAACGGACTGTTGAGCGAGAGCATTGGAAATCATGTCGCGGTCTGCACCGTTCAGAACGTGTGCATAGCCAGGTGCAATACCGAGGTACTGCGCAGCGTTCTGCTGTTGAGTCTTGGAAACGTACGCGCATCGGTCCTTGCCATAGTAGACGCGCCTTGGAGCCTGCCACTTGGGCTCCTGAGGAAGCTGAGCAACAGCTTTGATGGCATTGCCAATAGACAAGAAGTGAACAAAACCAATGGCCTTCTCTCGGACGATCTTAACGGTATCGATGGGCCCAAATTTACTAAGATCCTCGCGAAGCTCCTCTTCAGTGACATCTTCTGGTAGGTTGCCAAGGTAGACGTTGCGAGAAGCTCCCGACTGCTGTACCGCAAGAGCCACAGATGTCGGCACTTGCGATGGCTTCCCCCACCCAATCTTGATATCCTGACCCCGGATCGACAACTTTTTCAAGATTGCATCGGAGTGGAAGTGGGTGGCAGAGCTGCTGTCCAAGAACGAGATAAATGCGCAGTTCTTGTCTGGGAGCAGCCTGACGGATTCGATCTGGCCACTTCTTACGTGACCGAGAATCTCCTCGGCGGAGGTCTCAGGAGGAATGTTGCCCAAGTAAACGGTCCTACTCGTTCCAGAGACCAGACCTGGCGCAATCGGCATAGATGCGCCGAGGCCACCAAGACCCTGCGCACCATAGGCAGAGAAACCTCCTGTTGGGGACTGGGGTCCCGCAAAAAAACCAGCACCGTTCATGCTAGTAGGAGATACAAGGCTCTGGTATAGCTGAGGTGAAAGTGGTTGCTGCATGGGGCTGCCGACCTGGTTCTGCTGGTGGTTCTGCTGCTGCGACTGGTTCTGCCCTGCGAAGTTGGCATAGCTTTGGAACTGCGGAGATGCGAAGGCGGAAGGAGAGCCGGGCTGGAAAGGGCTGCCAAGAAGCAGCTGCGAGGGCAAGAGAGGAGTGAAATTCATGTCGAAAGCGGTCCCCGGGGTCTGCAGGTCAGCTCCGTTCTGGTTGCCAGGAGCAAGTCTTCCGGTGTTGATGGACATGTTGGTCGATCGATCTGGGTGCCTGTCGGCGTAGCCTGGCTGGTTGGTAGCAAAAGCGCCATGCGAAAAGCCGTGGTGACCTCCGTTCATTTGTCCGTTCATTTGCCCGTTCATTTGCCTGTTGAAGCTCGACTGCAGACGAGGTCCGTTAGGGCCAGACGGCGCGCCGTCGTGTTGCTGCATCCCGAGTAGGTGCGGAGGCAGACCGAAGCTGTCCCGCAGGTTGTGTGAAAGTACAGCCGTGGTGACGATGTATGACTGCGTCCGGGACTCAGAGGACCGGACGGCGAAACGTGTAGACGGAAGACAAAGGTGCAACCGGTTGCAGAGTAGTCGCTAGGTATGTGATAGGTATGCTACAGTATTACAAAGAGTAGAGCAACCTGCGTGTCATTAGTATGCTGCAATTGCGCACAGAGGGACACAAAAGATAGACTCACGACCAAAAGCACCAAGGCAAAGGGGATCGAATCAAAGGTCAAAGAATCCTGATTGCTGGGTGGCTTGCAGGTCTGCGGGATCGGTGCGCGGGCGCTCACTCAAGTAGCCTCAGAGAGGGCTCAAAAAGTCTATGGTATCTCGGAAGGAGCAGTAGCGGTCGGCTTTGATAGCAATGGTCGCCAATGAGAGCGCAATTAGGTGCCGTATGCCAGAGGTGCAGAAGACCAAACCGTGGTGGTTTGTTTGGGAGTAGCGAACACTAAAAGAGCGAACAATAATAGTTAAGGAAGGGGTGCAAAGCGGCACACTTTGTCAGGGGCCCCAGTGCAGACAGAATGATAGGTAATGAGTGAGGAGATCGAAGAAGAGGAGACGGCCTGATGTCGGAGCAGGAGAGAAGAAAGAGGTCGGTGAGAAATGCTAGCAGACAGGAGGCAGGCGCAAATGAGGCGGCCGGAAATGGAAAGCGTGACTGGGGGCGCCTGCTTAGACAACCGCGCAGACCTCCACCGCCTGAATCGTACAAACCATCCGCAACCCGCCAGCGGCCATGCAGTCTTCTGGAACGGCAGTCGCTGCCTGTGCAGTGTGGCGTCCCATTGCGTGCAGCGGAACATTGAATCTTTTGGCGCCTGGCGCTGATGGAGCAGCTGTGCGACTTGCAGTGCGCCTCGCGAACCTTCAGCAGCTGTGCAGCGGGTAATTGCAGCCACCAAGAGACGGTCCCTGACTAGACAGCCCGTTCGTCGCCTTACAAGCAAACAGCGCGGCCGCCGTCCCTTTGTCTGTGGCAGGCGAGCCTAAAGGGGTCCAGAGCAAATGGCGGCTCCAGGCGTCAGGATTACCCTAGCGGACCGATCGTTCGACGCGTTGTTTCTCAAAGGCCCGCGATCTCACATGAGCACGTGGAAGCTGTTCGCAGTGTGCTGCGATTGGATGGACGTAGGCCAGAGCAAACTCGTGATAACGGCTACGTCAGTCCATCATTTCTTTAGCTCAACCAGGCGTGTACCTACGTACTGTGTAGACTGATCACATTGCTCTGTTCATGAGATTTTGCAGGGTGCGGGATATGCCAGCCTCATGCTGCTTTCTGTCGTCCGACGCGTGCCCTCTCGTCCAGACTGGGACGGCTGGCCACAGCTAGCGCCCGCTCGCTTATGTATGGTGCACGTGACTTTGAGACTACCAGCGATTCGTCAATCCGTGCTTTCCAAGCAATTGTGCATCAACCCACGTCCAGTATTCCGATGCCAGAACTGTATCCATCAATCGTCCAGTGCGCCGTTGTGGCCACGGCGTTGAAGGTATTGCTGTTCCCTGCGTAGTATGTTCAGACGTAGAAAGCCAGCTATTGCGTCGTCCTGCATACTGACTACTTCCGGCAGCAAGTCAACAGACTTCGAGGTTCACCGCAACTGGCTAGCCCTAACCCATACGTTACCTATCAAAGAATGGTATTACGAAGTGAGACAGTCTGAACATGTCAGTCGATAAGAAGCGCCTGTCTGATATCAAGCGTAGAAAACGTCAGAATGGACCCTAGACTACCCGCCTTTCTTTGCCTACTTCGAATGGCTACTGTCTCAAGTCGCAGCATATGTCGACCCTAGAATGCTTAGCGTGAAGGATCTGGGTTATGACAGCTGGCAGACCGTGTATTTTCAGCGAGCAACCGTCATCCTCTCGGAGCTAGTGCTGGTTTATGCTTTACACCTGTATAGCCACCATCAACGTCATCACAATCACGAACTAACCCATTGTCAGCTACGTAAAGACATCCAAGCATAGAGTCACTGCTCATGCTGCCGCACTCTCAGTCTTACTATCACCTGGTTTGCTGATCATCGATCACATCCATTTTCAGTACAATGGCTTCATGTACGGCGTCCTTGTGCTGTCCATGGTCCTTGCGCGCAACAATTCGACTCTGCTCCTGTCCGGCATCCTCTTTGCGGTGTTGCTTTGCTTCAAGCACATCTACATGTACCTTGCGCCTGCATACTTCGTCTACCTTCTTCGCGTGTACTGCTTGGGTCAGCGGTCGTCCTTCCCGTTCTTCACCATTCGCTTCTTCAACTGCGTTAAACTAGGCGTGTCTGTTATCGCAGTGTTCGCCAGTGCCTTTGGGCCATTTGCATTGTGGAATCAGCTCGAGCAAGTGTTCCGGCGCCTTTTCCCGTTCTCGCGTGGTCTTTGTCACGCTTACTGGGCGCCTAACCTTTGGGCGTTATACTCGTTCTCGGATCGAGTTTTGATATACTGTATGCATCTCAGCCCTTTCGCTGAGCCTCGCTAATATGCTCAGTGGCGCCTCATCTTGGACTACATGTAGATCGCGAAGCAGTGAACAGTGTCACTCGAGGACTTGTTGGGGACACCTCTTTTGCGGTGCTTCCTGATATAGTTCCTTTGACATGCTTCCTCCTTACTCTGGGCACTCAGATCGTATGTACGAAACTGGCAGGTATTTCGAGATCACTAACAGTACACAGCCTGTTCTTCTTCGGCTTCTATACACACCTACTTGGGAGACGTTTATCGGTGCAGTTACGCTTTGCGGCTACTCATCTTTCTTGTTTGGTTGGCATGTCCACGAGAAAGCAATACTTCTAGTCATCATCCCTTTCAGTCTGATCGCGCTCCACGACCGCAGATACCTCGGGGCATTCCGACCTCTGGCCGTTGCGGGCCATGTGTCTCTTTTCCCCCTTCTCTTCACTGCAGCAGAGTTTCCAGTGAAAACAGTATACACAATTTTCTGGCTCGTGCTTTTCCTGTTGGCCTTTGATCGATTAGCTCCTGCGTAAGTCAACTACACATTGCATAGTTTCCAGCTAACACAAACAGCTCGCCAAAAGCTCGCATATTCCTACTTGATCGGTTCTCCTTGCTCTACATTGCCCTTTCGATACCCTTGATTGCGTACTGCTCACTCTTCCATGGAATCGTCTTTGGCGCTCGGTATGAGTTCATCCCACTCATGTTCACGAGTTCATACTCGGCTATTGGAGTGTTGGGCAGCTGGATCGGCTTCTTGGTAGTTTATTTTGACTTGTAGATGCTAGATCTGCAATGATCGGTACCATTCAATAGCTTTTCGTCGCGAATGGCTTGCGCTCCTCGTAACGTGGTTCAAGTAGTGTCGCGTGAGGTCTTCTCAGCTTACATCGTGAATTATTTTTGGGGGAAGCGAGCAGAATCATAGTATCCAGAGATGTATTCGGAGCGCTATACCACGTCTTGTATAATCCTGGTCTTTCCTGCGCGCTTGCCCTGATTGCGTATGGGTATCCGAAGATAATACAATCGATACAGGCAAAGAAGACAGTAACACAAGTGAGCAAGTCACCCCTGAGTACACCTTCATGCTAGATATTGCACCTGATGAACTTTTCGAACACGCTGCACAGATTGTTGTTTCCTGTGCGGCTCAGTGCGGGGGGAAATAGTGTTGTGTTCAAGCATGTGGGTCAGGCTGTTTACGGGTTTGCTTGAGATGAGCAGCGTCCCGGTCGACGTTCACTCCCTTTTGATATTGAACATCTTTGTATGTTCTTGATTTAAAGCGATGCATAGCTGTCGCACAGCGCTTAGGCTCGTTTCGAGGATTCAAACGAGTCCAAACACGCTGATATTGTGATGGTAAAGGCGTGCGCAGCATGGGAGTGTGAGATGGTAGTGTCGGAGACGCTCTTACCCAATGGAGCAATTAGCGGCGCCAAGGGCCATGACCGCACCCTACACTACCTTCTACTCGCTTTTCTCCCCATTGGCACCTCTTTCAATGTTTCTCTCCCTTCAACCGCCCGCCTCCTCAACCGCCGCGACCTCAACCTCCACAATCATCCGCAACTCGACTTGACGCGCTTTCGGAACCAATCGACGCGTCTCGGAACGCTCTGCGGACCTCACGAGTGCGACAACTTTTCAAACTACCTTTGTTGGCGCGAAGCAGGCTCGCTCTGCCTTACTCGCCCTCCAGCGAGGTTGTTGGGCCAAATCAGTACTGGCAACTCCCGCCGAAAGCAGTCTATAACGCGGGCCACTCAACGCGACACTTCCGACAGTTTGCGACGCGGTAGTCGAAACGGCCAATAGCTTCATATGAGCTAGAAGTTCCGGCAACATGGTATGGCATGAGTCGCCTGGCATAGGAGTGTTTTCACTGATAAAATAATCAGGTGCTCTTCAAGCGCAAGCCAGTCAAACTCGAACCTCCCCCCAAATTCCTCGACGACAACACAGAGGTGCGACAGTTCTATAACACGGGCCCCGAAGTAGCATGCTGAATACTCTTGACAGGTATGGGTCATTGAAGAAACTGGAGAGGTCTTCACAGACTACGAGAAGTATCTCGATCGGTAGGCGCCCTGGATGAAGTGACGTCAAGTCAGTATGTGGCTAACCTACCACAGTTATGATTTCTACCAGCAGGTACAGCCAGCCGAATGACACAGCCCTTCGATGAGACAGGTCTCTAACATACAAGTAGAAGTCCTTCACCTGCGAGACGACCGGACATACGGGATACACATACTTTGAGGCCAAGGAGAGCGAGGTAGGCTCCACATCAGTACTGGTCAAGGCCGAGCAGAAGGTAACAACGGTGCAGACCGAAGCTTCGAAGGAGATCAACAGCATCTTCCCTGGCGGCTTAAGACCTCTTTTACTGCGCTATGTTCAGTTCCAGACACATTCGCGCATAGATGATCTTGGTAAGTCTCTCAGGATCTTGTGGTCCAACAACCAAGCTAATCTGTAATGAAGTGAACGATGTTTTCGATGTAAGATCTCAAAGTCAAATTCACAGGTATAACTTTGCACGACACTAATCTCAGTGATCTAGAACTTCAAGGAGCAGTTCATGGTCGGCGATCGAGTTTCTGTGGAAGGCGAAAACTCGCGTCGACTGGGAACGATTACCGAGATGACAGACAACAGCAGACTGCACAGCATGTTTACAGGTCAAACGATGGAGGACTCGGTCCGATCTTACACTTACACCATTAAAATGGACGACAACGAGGAAACTGTTACCAAATATAAGGCTTCAGAGCTTCAGCGGGATCGAAAAGTCTATTCGAAGCTCATCCTGAAGCAGTTTCTGCGTAATGCTATGACGCGCGAATCTTGGGTTGGAGCACCCTGGAAGGTCAAAGATAGCTTGGCGAAGCGATATGACATCTCCACAAAGATCCCCGATCACAAGACACGGGACGCTGTTTTGGCTCAAAAGAAAGCTCTTCAAAATAGCCAGCTGAACGGCAACAGTCCTCCAGCACAACAGCCTTACCCACCACAAGCACCGAACGGACACGGACCTCATGTTAACGGGCAGAGGCCGCATTTACCAGCACCTGGTCAGGGACAGTCTGCTTTCGTGAACTTTACCGCGAGTGGTCCACCTCCATACCTTCACCGTCGAGGTAGTCCGCCACCATACCTTCAACAACGAGGACCGCTGCTACCATTCTTATCCATCCATCCACCATACATCGGGAACGCGCCACCAGGATGGCACAGCGGATCGCTGCCCGCCCCACCAGTCGCATATCCTCCTCAATTTGGAGGACCGTTACCGCCTCACCTTGCTCACATTTTGCATCACAACACCCGCCCGGTGAACCTCCCTTTTCAAACTAGCTTCCCGCACCATCAAGGCCCTCAACTATCGAATCCTCCGCAGTCTCAACAGCAACCGCAACAGCTGGCTAGGCCCTTTGAACCAGCCAAGTACCCTTGTGAGGACTTAGAGATTAGACTTCCTCGCTTAGTCTGTGAGCGTCCAGCTCTAAATTTCT
>Ga0139315_10071_pt1 | contig 10965 bp, 11 predicted proteins | sample In3P11_FD_99380 | JGI IMG/M metagenome (GOLD analysis project Ga0139315, IMG submission 99380) | reverse complement strand
TGGCTGGGAGGTGGCTCGTGGGAGGCGGTTAGGGAGCGGTCGGGTGTGACGGGTCGGCCGTTCGTAGGGGGGTGTGCTGATGCTTGCTGGGCGTCTGTGTCTGGCGTTTCGGCGTTGTTTGCGACTTCTTCTTCGTTTATGAAACGGTCTTTTCCACAAGCCCAGTCGAGAAACTTGGGTACGTCGGCTGTTATGCTGGATGGTGTGCCGCGATCCACCATAAAGCGTGGTATGCCGCCTCCTGGGTCGCTGCGCGTGACCATGATCCACTCTATTGGGTTTGTCTCTGCTTCATCGTCGACGTGGGTTTCTTCATGTTTGTCCATCCGCTCGCCTTTGGCGCTTGATCCGCGCGATTCCGCAAACCCAATTGTGTTTCCTCTCTGCCTATTCGGTGAAGCATCCTCTCTGAACTTGTGCAAGTTGGTCGTGGACGCCGATTTGGGCAGTGTGAGAGGGATCTCGCGGATGATCTCCACTGATTCGTATTTTCCCAAAACCAGACCTTCCCTAGGTGGAGCGTCTGGGTGTGCGGTGGGGATGGAGACTACCATATAGTGCCGAGGTATTGTTTTCTGTCCGCTCGAGGTGGTTACCGCAGAAGCATCGGTGAGACAGCAATCGGATGTCAGAAGAAGAGTGACAAACTCTCTTGGAGCGGTGGGTTTAGGGAATTGAGCGGCGAGGTGGTATACTGCGAGAAGAAACGTCGTTAGAGCTCTCATTTACTCGTAATAGTGGAATCCACCATTTGCCCGGTTCTATTTATTGATAGAGCCGCTGCCTGAGTTCCTGCAGGGGGTTGCATACCTTCCATTCGACCAATCCCTTCCACAACCTTTCTTTCCACCCTCCTGTCCGCTCCAATTCCCCTGACGCTACCCTGACCCGGCGATCCTTTCACAGCCAAGCTCTCAGCAAACTCAGCCTCCATCGCCTTCTTGAACTTGGAGAACGGAAGCCCCTCATGCACGCTCCTTCTCGCAAACCACGCGCCATGTCTGTCATTCCCCGCCATCTTCCATACAGAAACATTGCACGGGTTGCTGCTAGCATAAATTTTCAATGGCTTGCCCCACGCCTTATGCAGCTCCTCCAGTGACGGGTCGGAAGGGCCGCGTACCGACGAGGTTGTGACTTCGGAGGCTTTGGTAGCGGGGTTGGAACTGGAGCGAGAACGGGAGGCATTGCGGAAGTCGGTGCCGTCGGGTGGCTGGGGGACGGAGTTGACGATGAACTCGGCTTGGGCGAAGACATCGCGGAGGAAGACGGAGAGTTCGTCGAGGGGAACCTCGGAGAAGTCTTTGGGGCGGAGGACGGAGAGGGCGTCGTGGAGTTTGGACATGATGGTCGATAACGAATTGGCTGGATGCTCTAGGATACTGGCGTAAGGGCCCTTGCAGTATCAGGGAAGGGCGGTTGTAACTCCGCGGGTACCAGTGGATGGAGGGAAGGTTATGGATATGGGACAATTGGTGTTTTCTCAGATGAACAATGCCATTGAGACGGTCTATTTTGCATAAGGGTTCTAGGATAGGGTCTTTCAGTAGGAGAGCGGGCGGAGCGGAGGTATCTACGTAGAGCGGACTGGTGTCAGAGTGTGTATGCGGATGGATGATGGCAGTGTTTGTTCTCGGCTCAGTGCTGCATCTGCCATGACGGCACAAACGGCAAGGGTCTCCACCAGAAACGTCATTCCCGCACCACAAACCCGCGGCGCCAAGCTTCCCGCCGCTACGCCGAGTCTGTTGTCAACTTGCAAGTCATTGAACACGTCCATCAACTTGCACTTCTTCCTGTATGAACAAAGAAATCATGCACAACAGCCTCTCAATGACATTGGTCTTCTTGGCTGTCGACTGATTGCAAGTGTGCTTGTTAAGCTGTATACGTCAAACGCTTCCATAAGGATGACATGTTCAGTGCAACTCTTCAAAGCTCCAGACAGATAGTCAATTGCATTGGGTGTTGGATCCACTCATGTAGATGCTTTTGCCATTCACCTAAGATCCAGATGCCAGGCCCATAGCGTCTAATGATGACGGAGTCGTTCACAGGACCGAGTCGCCTTTCCAACAATCCTAAGTCGCCCACCAGATTTCTAACTCAGCCCGAACACCATTCCTCCAATTTCATCGCAGATCCAGAACCACAACTCCCTTCCCAAACCGCTTCACGCCACTCTCATCCCCATCCTGCCCTCCACCGCCTCCCTAACCCCTCTCTCATCCATCCCATCCAGCCCCAAACTAACCGTCGTCCCCGACCCCACCGACGACGCCGACCCACTGCTCGGCGCATGCACCGGCGACTCCCCTCCCGCTCCCATCCTCCTAGCCAGCGGCGTCTCCACTTCCACCCGCTGCCTCGCCTGCCTCGGCGTCTCCTCTCTCTCCTCCTCGCCATCTTCAACATATCCCGCGCCGCCCAAGCCCGGCGGCGAAGAAGGCAGATACGGCGCGCCGACAAAGCGGGCGCTATACGCCGTCGGTAGCAGCACAGGAGCCGGCAGCAATTTCGGGGCAGCGGCGGTGGTCGTGGTGGATGTGGCGGCGGAGGCGGAGGAAACGACGATGCTGGGGACCGCTGTCGGATGGACGAAGGCCGGGGCTGACGTTGTATGCGGCGCCGACGTTGCTGCTGACGCTGAGGCCGCGGTTTTGATGTGCGAGATTTGCTGGGAGAGGGAGGGGGCTGGGGCGGAGGCGCGGGGCGCGATGCGCAGCCGGGCGAGGGGGACGCGGGTTTGGTTCGTGCTGACTTTGTACATGGCCATGCGGAGGCGGAGGCGGAGCGTTTCTGCATGCTGTTTATGATGTTAGTATTCCTGCTCTGCTGTGGAGTTGCGTGTGAGGTGAAGTGTAGAGTACGTACTGAGAGCGCTGTTGCGTTTTCAATGTTTGGTGGGGATGAGGACGGACGACCCGACCGGTCGGAGGCTTCGGCGGGGTTATAGTCGATGAGAGAAGAGAACGACGCTTTCGTCGCTGTTGTCTCTTGAGATGCGAGACCTGTCGGGCCGGGCGTGTCTTCGTCCGTGGAGGAGAGGTCTTCCGGTAGTTCGACGAGCCGGGTTGCCTTTGCGGCGGGTTAGTGGAGCGATCGAAGGAGGGTTCGCGAACGCGTGCGTACCGTGCTTGCCAGCGCCTGAGCAGCCGCCCTTCTTCTCTGTCTCTCGGCACTCGGAGCATCGCGTTCAGTGAACCGCTTGGATATTGGTGTCTGCTGTGACATCTGCCCGGCACGCGTGCCGTTAACCTCGTCAAATGACCTCTTTTTGCCAGCAACAAAAGGCGTCGATTGCTGCGCTTTGGCTGGGGAAGTCATAGGCGCAGTAGGTGCAACTTGTTGCTGCTTGAGTGGACTCGTGCCCTCCGTCAATTTAGCCTTCAAATTGCCGGAGGTGTGCTGCTTCGAGGACGCAATCTTCGCGTTTGGTGTAAGGTCGCCTAGGACACGTCTTTTGGGTGACTTCATCGGCGTGTTGAGCATTGAACTCGGCATCCTGCCGGCTTGCGGAGCAGGATACTGTGGATTTGGTGTCGACATGATGCAGGTACGCGTTTCGATAGTTATACCAAAGCGTAAAGGGCAAGAAGCGTAGATAAATAGTATGTATGCAAGAGATAGCTGCAGACGGGACTGGAGAGAGCAATTGAAGCAAAGTAGTAGTTGATAGAAGTGGGCGCGTAGCAATATAAAGGTCGAACGCGAAGGTTCAGTCGCGTGTGAAGCTGGACTGAGCTCACAAGCTGTTGCTCTTGGCATTCAGAAACGCCGCCTAACTCCGTCCAGCCTTCCCTTTGCACAATTCGATACGGACGCGTTCTACAGTTCTCATTTTGGCTTCATGTGACAGACGGAGTCTTTGCGAGCCTTAAGAGTAATGGGCAGTGTCATGTCTAACTCTGTGTAGTGGCGTCTCACGGTTACAGGATGAATGTCCCGAACAGAGCAAGTTCAGTCATGTGAGATTGCTGATGGGAATGTATTAACGACGTTGTCAGTGAAGACGAATCACAGTTCTTCACTTTGTGAGATCGAGCCATAGAGGGATGAAGATAAGGGATACCAGATCCGCCATGTTTGTGTTTACATGCACGCTATCAAGCCGCCAGAAAGCTCATGATGCACCCAGACCCGCTGAAGTCTCCCATATCTGTCCAGTTTCTCCACTCTCCTTGTTGCCTGTTCCGCTCATTGACAGGAAAATCTCGCACAAAGTCCACAAACACCCAACACACCGGTCTGATAAGCAGAGAGCAACACTTGGACTAGGCAGTCCGCGGGGGTATTTGTAAAAAGAAGAAAAGAAAGACACAAGCCCGAAAATGAAACCGAGGGTATGCAGTGATGTGCCGACCATAACGCCGTAGATGTGTTGAAACAGAAGAAGAACAGAAGATAATCCGCATGAGTGGCGGTTGTTACTGTGCCAGTCGCCGGACCATGAGTGAATTGTCAACTAATCGACGCCCATACTCTCACTCTCTTCTCCAAAATCCTCGTCCATCTCCTCTCCGATAACAGCCGCGTTCATCAGGGCCGTGACATCCGGCTGCTGCTGAACATGCTGAGCGGCCATAGCCATCATAGGATGGACCTGGATCGATAGAGGAGTAGGCGGGAGCAGATGTTGGCCTTGCTGCGGCTGCGGCTGCTGCTGAGGTGTCACATTGACGTTGACGACTGGGCCGAAGTCTGGATGTATGACCATGTTCTCATCCGTGGGAGTCATGCCCTCGTCGAACAACATGGTGCCCTCGGTACCGTAGCGCTGCATGTTCTGATCTGAGTTGAGGTAGGTCCGGAGTCGGGTCACGCCCGCGCGGAGAAGACGCAGAAGACGTGGCGTTGGTGGTCGTTGAATTCTGCGTAGAGTGTTAGTACAGTTGTTTAGCATAAGCAGAAGAAGGAACTGACCTGGTGGCGCTTCGCGGCAGTAGACGAGCAAGTCTTCACGGAGGAATGCTTGCACGCCTGTTAAGCTGAGGTGTGTCAGGCGGGGGCAGTTGTTGAGCAATGCGTGGATCCCCTATGAAACATTAGCGGATAGTCCATGGCCCTTCTCGAGCAGCGACTTACCGCGAGAGTGAGAAGGGTGCAGTAGCTGAGATGAACCCGCTCCAGAGCACTCGGGGCAAAACCTTGTCCGGGAATTGTTTGCTTTGGCTTCGCGAGGGCGAGGATACTTCTGTCCGTGATATTGCCGCACTTCACCAGTCCGATCCGCTTCAGCTTTGGAAGCGTAGCCAGCTGCGTAATGGAGTTGTCGGTCAAGTTCTGGCAGCAGGCCAAGTCGATGTATCTGATTCTGTTGCACAACTTGACCAACTGCATCACACCTGCATCGGTGATGCGAGAGCAGTGACCTAGGTGGATGTAGTGTAGGTTCTTGCCCAGCCGGGTGATGGCCATCACTGCACGGTCAGTGATCTGCCTGCACTTCGCGAGGACAAGATTTCGCAGTCGGGGGGGCGGCAGTAATGATTTTCTGCACACCTGCATCTTGCAGTTCACCGCAGTCTGTGAGGTCGAGGATACGAAGACCCTCGTATGTAGCACTGTGAGGCAGGCTGAGGAAGGCGTTGTCAGTGATGCGGGTACAGTGGGCGAGGCGGAGCTCCCGTAAGTGACGGCCCTCGGCGATCAACGCGGTCACAGAGTCGTCCTCAAGGAGCCCGCAGTTGTGAAGGTCAATCTCTAGCACTTGGTGGCAGTGTCTCGCGAAAGCAAGGATCGACCGGTCGGTCAGTTGAGAGCAGCCGTTGAATTTGAGCTGCGTGTACTTTTTAGCTAATGTTGGAATCGATCAGCCGGATAGAACTTACTCTCTTCACGTGTCTGCAGTTTTTAGCAACCTGCTCCATGGATTCATCTGAGATCCTTCTGCAGTTCGTGACGTTCAGACCTTGCAGTCTCAGGCAGTTGTCTGCAACCTCCATCATCGTCGCGTCCGTTATGCAGTCCAGTCCTGTTACGTCCAGCGCGAGCAGGCTTCTGTTCCCGTTAAGCAGCCGTGCGATGCTCAAATCAGTGAGCTTTGTGCAGTTTGTCAGGGTCAATCTCTCGATCCTCTTGCAGTTCTCGAAGGGCAGCAGAGTGCCATCGCTGACCGCATTGCCAAGTGTTGACAGATTCAGGCGTTTGACGAGGTTTGAGTAGTCGAAGAAGCTGTCTACTGTCCGAATTGACTGCACAACAATGTGCAGACTGCCCCAGTTGTTTGTCTGCGGTCGATGCCAGAGCAGCCCTACACTATTCCTCGCCCATTCCTTTGATACCAGCATGCACTCTTTGAGGTCCTTTGGTGATGAGAGTTTAGAAAATATCGCAATCATCAGTTCGGCTGGGAGCCGGCTGATGGGCGACACGCGGCATCGCTCCTCTATCTCCTGTGCTAGAGAATCGCTGAGTTCCTCGTCCAGTTCAGAGGGAGCGAGGGACGACACTGAGTCGTTGGCCTGGAGCATGAAGGAGTCGTTGTCGTCGTCAAGACTGAGGCCTCGCTCCGGAGATGTTGATGCGGACGAGGTTGAATTGCCGTCATCGGAGAACCGACGTTGTCGACGTGAAGAGCGCAACATGCTGCCGGTGTGTATGGTGCTCTGAGGGTAATTGATCCTGGAGCCGCGAAAGCTGGAGATGTGAGGAGGTGGTAGGGATCTGGGTTCCTCCTGGAGAAGCTTAAAGCGGCTGTCAGCGAGATTCTGTACAACAACTCTATCTGGAGGCGGCTGAAACGGCGTTAAGGGGCTGCTTACGGGTTCTCCAAGATGAGGCTGGGCGCTTCGGGTGAACGATTTAGGAATGTAGGGACAGTAGATCGGGAGAGTTCAGATAAGGTTACGACAATCGCTCTTGCTGAGAGACGGCGCCCAGCTGCGCTGAATGTATCTCTGGCGAGGTTGGCGGGCAGTAACGATGGTTGAGATGAGGGAATGTAGGGAAACAACCGTTAGCGCCGAAGGCTTGAGTGCGGAGCAACCGCCGTTGGAGACTGTCCGTGTGTTCAAGGTCAGGTAGAGGCTGATGGCTGATGGGCGGACGATTTGCTATCTTCAAGGGGAATTCAAGGTGCAGGATGGGTAAGTTGGGCAGGCTGGGGAGTTGATGGGTATTAACGTTTGCAGAGTCTTGGCTGGATATGAGGATCGTTCTGGGCTTCAACCTCATCACAGCGTGTCCTCGGCGGGGCTTGCAGCACGCAGCGCGGCGCAGTGGTCAAACAGCCCGGCTGATCGGTCGCTACAGGCGTACCAGACCAGACGACGTACGCAAGCCTTCTATCTTGGCGCTTCCGCTAGCAACCGCCGGCCATGCAGCGGAGCGACGCGCTTCGCTGCCCTGAAGAAGGTTGGTGTTCTTCGAACAGGGGAGCCGCGTGGAGCACACCTGAGGCAGCCCACGCCGCCTACTCCCCTCGTGATACTCAGATTACCTTTGCGAGCAGTACCTACAGCATCTTGTTACCCATGACGTACGCATGGCTTTGCTGATTGCGCCCTCCTCCGGTCACGCCCATCGTGTCTCTCTCACCAGCCGACTTGCACCGCTCGAGCCGCCTCAAGCAGGGCGACGTCCCTGGAGCAATCCCACGCGTGACTCAGCTTTCTCCAACATGCTGAAGCGCGCACTAAGCTCTCACCGCATTCAAGCCATCTCCGCCCTAGCCTGGGGGTCGGCCGGTTCCTTGTGGCAGAACCAACGGTGAGTCGGCGTTTGCAACGGCCGATATCAAAGCCAATGTCGTTGCGTTTGAGACCAGCAAGCTACCTACCGATGTCACAAGGGCCAAGCCTCCAGGATTACGAAGCTCGCAGAGAGCGAATGTTTCGAACTGTTCTGTAGATCCTCAGCATCATGCCCATGACGTCCTCCCCTCTGTCGTCGCGGGGCTCAGCGATCATTCTCCACCATGAGAACTGCCATGAGGAGCAGGCGTACAAGAGTAACTACGTCAGCCCATTAAGACGAGAATGGATAAGAGCAAACATCCGTTCGATCTGTGGTTCGTAGCTCCTTGAAAGTACGGCCGTAACCGCCCCGACCCTTTCACAGCAGCGGTCAACAGGCGCGGACACTGCTCCTCTACTCCACCGGGGTTCCTTGCGTTCTGCTCCACAACGACTGGCGCCACGCCGTTTTCTGCAAGCCATCTAAGCTCAACCGCGGGCGAGAATATTGCGGGATGGTGAACCCTGCGGGGTAGGAAGAGTCAAAGCTCTCGAGCTGCCTGTTTCCAAATGTTAGTTGACCCGGTTGTCGACTGGACATGGATCGTAAGCGCTAGGTACGCGTATTCCAACAACAACGCTTACTGTCTCTTCGCCGGCTCCATGTTTTAATAGACGGCGTACGACAACGGGAAGCTCCAGGATGAGCCTGGTTGCGGTTGTTGCCCGCTTCTCACGTGGCTAGTTCGAGCGTGGACCGCAAATTAGAAGATCCACAGCAACTGGGTTTGATGCTGGCCTAAATGCTCAGGCATTAACTGGCTTCCACGTTGTCTTTCTCTGAATGTTGCTGGCCTCCCACAGATTCGTCTATTCGCTCTAGAGTACCGCATTGAGCAGAATCTGAACTCGGTGTACCGTTGCTCCATCGGCGAAACGGAGTTCTACAGTGTTGTTGCCAGCCTGGCCAATTTGCATCAGATGATAGCAATCCATATGCCATATCATAGAATGAACTCTGTCCTTCTTTGTCGTGGAGAACTCCTTAATATGATTTCAACATGAGCACTTCTCCGTAAATGCCTCTTGCGAGCCTACCTGCGCAGCGCGGCAAGCATGCAGGAAAGAGACAAGTCTTGCATTGCGAGTTGATGGTGCCGTTTTGTATTGACATCAATGTTGAGAACGACTATCTATGCTCTAATCGCTGTTTATTTGAACGCTAGATAAATATTGACCTGGTTGAAGACGATGATGTCGTAGAATGGTCAGAGACAGAGCCCTGGAGGTGTCTCGACCATGATGCGGGAGTGGTGGATCTTGAGCCGCAACGCAGATCCTCCGAACCATCAACTAAATCGGAGCCTCAACATCAACACCTGGCCGCATACTAGGTCACACATTGTACCTTGCAGTGACCAATTCCACCATCGCTACCAATGTCAGCCACATAGGATTATTATCAGTACTTCTGCCACGGGTAGAAGCCACTCCTCGAGCGCACCATGTCCTTCCACCCCACTGTCGCTGCCTCGCAACCTGCCGCCTACCATGCCCCAGCAGCCGCTTCCAGCGCTCCCCCGGGCACCTTCGCATCCGGGACAAAGGTTCAAGTCGGCAAGCATCGGGTCGTGATAGAGCGTTACTTATCCGAAGGCGGGTTCGCTCATGTCTACATCGTCCGAGTACCTAGAGCAGACAATAAGTTCGATACCGCGGTATTGAAAAGGGTGGCCGTACCGGATAAAGAGAGGCTGGCAAATATGAGGACAGAGGTGGAGACCATGAAGAAGTTAAAGGGTCACCGGCACATCGTCACCTACATCGACTCTCATGCCTCGCAGTTAAAAGGAGAAGGTTACGAGGTCTTTCTGCTCATGGAATATTGCTCTGGTGGGGGCTTGATAGACTTCATGAATACGCGGTTACAGCACAGGTTGACGGAGCCGGAGATTCTCAAGATATTCTCTGATGTTGCTGAAGGCGTAGCCTGCATGCACTACCTCAAGCCTCCGCTCCTTCACCGAGATCTCAAGGTCGAGAATGTTCTCATATCTACGTCCGGCTCCTCGAGGATATACAAGTTGTGCGATTTTGGATCTTCAGCACCTCCACGACCTGCTGCAACGACCGCAGCGGAAGGGCGACTGATCGAGGATGATGTTCAGAGACATACGACACTACAATATAGGAGTCCGGAGATGATAGACGTCTACAGGAAACAGCCTATTGACGAAAAGAGCGATATATGGGCGCTGGGAGTTCTGTTGTACAAGCTGTGCTATTATACTACACCATTTGAAGAGCAGGGGCAGATGGCCATACTGAATGCAACCTTCAGATATCCGCCTTATCCGTCTTTCTCCGATCGGACAAAGAAGTTGATTGCTTCAATGCTGCAGGAGAACCCTAAAAACCGGCCAAACATCTATCAAGCCATCCGGGAGGTCTGCTCTATGCGCGGAACCGAAGTACCCATTCGAGACATATATTCCGAGCGCACTCCATCGCAAGCCAGGAGGAACCAACAGCTTCCCTCACCGGAGCCCAGAGTAACTTCGCCCCCAGTAGTCGGGATTAGCACGGCAGCACCTGTGCAGGCTGTACAAGCCATACCCGAAATCACGCCAATGAGGCGAGGGAGGCCTACTGCACCTGCGCAGCAAACTCCTGTTGCGAAGCCTAGTCCGTCTCCGGTGAGGCCATCCAGGAATGATCCTTTCGCAGCACTAGACTCAGCGAATGTAACAGAAAGAGCGGCTGCCGCGGATGAGCTTGCGGCGAAGTTCCCGTCTCTGGATGAGTTTTCCATCCTGCACGATAAGGGCAGTAATTTCCAGTTCGGACCGACCTCGCCGAAAGATACCGCACCGGACAGCCTGAACAAGCGCGTTACAGAGGCTTTGGCGGATGAAGCGTTCGCTCGACCTGTTACACCTGGGAAGAGCCCCATTCCCAGTGCAAGGACCTCAGCATCGGTATCGAGATCAGCATCCTTCAAGAGTCCAACTCCAATCGAATCTGAGTCAAAGGCGACAACCCAACCTCAAGCATCGCAGGGTCACCGGCTTGTTTCGCTAAAACCACAAATGGTGTCTACGGGAACAATGACTTCGCCTCCTTTTTCACCACCAATCCAGAAATACTCCGATCTCACGCAGCGTCCTATTTACCGCTTTCCACCACCCGAGTCGTCTAAACATCACCACAGAGCGTTAAGTTTACCACGGCCCTCAAGCACCGCGCGAGCAGCGGCTGTTTCTCTGAAGCCAAACCCACTCATTGTGCA
>Ga0139315_10066_pt1 | contig 11049 bp, 9 predicted proteins | sample In3P11_FD_99380 | JGI IMG/M metagenome (GOLD analysis project Ga0139315, IMG submission 99380) | reverse complement strand
CCGCGATAGGATCGACCCCGGATTTGCATCATCCCAATGCCAGGTCTCGTTTGTCCTTCGCAAAGACCGAGCGTATTGCCCCCAATCGTCATGCCCCCAACCGTCATGCCAAGACTTGATCTTGGCATCTCCCGGCACCAGCCTCGCGGATGTCAAAAAGCTTCGGCTTGAGGCCACCGCGAGCACCGACGCCGGGAGATACCAAGATCAAGTCTTGGTATGACGGACTTTACAAGTCCGGGCTCGTAATGTCAGCGACTACGGCCCCAATCAGGGTATTTCCATTCAACACTGAACAGCCCTGCATGCTTGGGGGATGTCCCACTCCCCGGAAAATTTCCGCTTCCGCATTGCCGGCATGACGGGGACGTTCACGGCGATCATCGGCGCGGCTGTCCTGCTCATTCTGGGGTGACCGGCCCCCCTGCCCTTCCGCCCTCTTCCTGACCTCCGTCTTCGGCGGTTTCGTCCTCGTGGTGACCGGACTTCACACGAGAACCGCCCATTGCGGGGATTTGATCAGGGTCAACGCATTGCAAAGAGTTCCTGGTGGAAGCGCTGGTCCACCGGCATGCCTTGAGCCGCGAAGTCTTGCCGCAGCGCCTGCCCGAAGCCTGCTGGGCCGCAGAACCAGATGCTGGCGTCACGCCATTCCGGTACCATCTTGCGGATACGGTCCCCATCCAGGCGGCCGTCGCGTCCACTGACGAAGACATGCAGGCGCACGCCCGCCGCCGCCGCGTCAGCCGTGAGCTTGGCGATCGCCTCCCCGTCGTAGTCGCGCGTGGTATGGAAGAAATGGATCGTCTGCGATAGCCGCCCAGGACCCTCCGCCAGGTGCTTCATGCGGGCGATGAAGGGCGTGACGCCGATGCCGCCGCCCACCCAGATCTGGTGCGGGCACGTATCGTCGAAGGTGAAACAGCCGTACGGCCCTTCGACCATCACCGCTTGACCGACCCGCAGCTTTTCCCGTAGCCATCGGGTGTGGTCGCCCAGTTCCTTGACCACGAAAGTGATGCGGCGGTCGGTGTCGCTCCACGCGGAGGCGATGGTGTAGGGATGGGCGCCCTCCGCGACATCCGAGGTGGCGAAGGCGAACTGGCCCTCCTTGTGCCCCTGCCAGCCCTGCGGCACTTCGATCGTCACTTCGAGCACGTGAACGCCCGGATAGTAATGAAGGGCGCTGATCGTGCCCGGAACCCGCCGGTCGGCTGCGACGCGGCGCAACAGCACCACGACGGCGGCCCAAGTGCCTCCGGCGAGCAACGGCGCCATCACCCAGCCAATGGGCGAACTCCAGTAGGCGAACTTGAACAGCACGACGGCATGGAACACCAGCACCAGATAGGAGACCGCCAGCAGACGGTGCGTCTTGAAGAACAGCCGGTAGGGGAAGTGTTTGAGCAGCGCCAGTGCTATCAGCAGGACGGCCGCGTAAAAAGCCCACTCGCCGACCCCTTCTGCGGTGCCGCGCAGGCTCTGGAATAGCTGCTCGACGGGGTTCTCCAGGACCGGCCGTGGCCCCCTTTGCGGGCGGTCCAGCCATCCCCAGCCGACCGCCCACTTCGTTCCCTGCGCCCAAAGCCAATGGATGATCGCGAACACGAAGAAGCCAATGCCCAGCCATTTGTGCAGGCGGTACATCTTGTCCAGACCGCCGAACCACTTTTCGGGCCAGCGGGGGCGTAGCGCCAGGATCATGGCCACGCTCATACAGCCTATGGCGATCACGCCGCTATGCTGGATCATGTTGGCGCGGAACGAGAAATAGCCGTCCCATTGGAACACCGAGGACTCGGCCATAAGCCAGAGCACGGTCAGCAGCACCAGCAAGCCCCACAAGGAAACTTTGATCTTCTGCATGGCGGCCTTCCTTGTTCTGCACCGACGATAAAGTGGTCCTGTATCAATGCTTTCCTAAAAGGGGGTCAGCGCGCAAGTTGGTTCCGGGAAATGTAGCTATTCGCGCTTGGAAGACGTTTGAAGCTCGTGATAGCAGGACATGAATTATGATAATTACTATTATGTTGAAATGCAGGATAACGGTTGATTGCGACAATTATTGCACAATTCCCATAGATGCCGTCCGTAGGTTCTCAGGGATAGGGCCAAACACGGAGGCGATCTGGCTTGGCCGGATCGCGAACAGCCCGTGAACTATCTTTCAGCGGCACCGCCAGGACGTCGCAGGTGACCTGCCGGAGAATCTGCTTGGCGGAACTGGTGCAAAGCAGTCTTCTCAGTCCTGTGCGCCGCTGTATCCCAATCACCGCAAGCTGTGATCGCCAGCGGGCGGTAGCTTGGCGGATGGCGTTAACCGGTTCCCCTTCCGTAAACACGATCTTTTCGAGCGGATCGTGGCGCCCTTCCTCATGAAGAAAAGACACAAGATTGGTTGCGGCTTCAAGAGCGGTCTCCTCGACATATTGGGCGATACGCGCAGGGTTCACACCCGCCTGGCGGAGCTTGCCTTTGCCGGGTGCCCAAAAAGCATGAAGAATCGAGACGTCGGCGGCCTTGAGGAAAGGCAGGTTTCTGGCGGCATAAGCCGCCCGCGCCGCTGGATTGGCCACGTCAATCGCGAAAAGCACCCGGCGATACAGCGCAACCGCATCCTCATTGACCAGCAGTACAGGGGCGACGCCAATGCGCAGGACCCGCTCGATTGTCGTGTTCATGAACAGATCGCGCCAGAAATCCTTTCGATGGGCTCCCATCACGATGAGATCGACGCCTTGCTCCTGGGCGGTATCTGCAATCACCAGGTGGGGGGTGCCGCGCCGCACGACGACATCGACTTCCAGGTCATTCAACTTCGCTATATCGGCTGCGCAAGGGTTCAGGAACCTTTTCATTTCCGAAACCCTGCGATCCACAAGTTCTGCCGGCTGTGCTTCATTGACGACGTGCAGGATCACCAGACGGGCCTTGCACTGGAGCGCGATGAGCACGGCCTGATGCAGTGCCTTGCCCGATCGGGAGGAAAGGTCGGTTGCCGCCATCAAAGTGTGCATGATCTTTGTCCTTTATCCTGGAATGTGGCGGGACAGCCAAGCCATTGCACAGCCCGTCTCCTCATCGCGAGAGAGTCGAGGCCCGCAGGTTGGCGCAGCGATCCGGCAAATTCCTGGCTTGAATCGAGTCCCGGCAATGACAGCCGTGACGCACCGCTGGGACGGCGGCACACCATAAGATCTGCCGCTCTATCACCGGTTTTTTGAATTAGGAGATCAACCCTGGGCCTGAGCGAACACCATCAGTCCGCCCGGCGGCCCAGGGTGAGCGAGCCTGCGATGAGGCTGCCTGAGCACGGAAGGAAACGATCGAGGCGAAGGACTTTCAACATGATGCTCCAGATCTCGGGTCGATGACGGTCTTTTTCAAGGGAATGTAAAGTATTTCTTTAGTGTTAATGTTTTTCTTCAGAGTAACAGATTTTTTCCGGTCCAGATTTGGCTATAAGATCGTGATATTGTAAAAGGCGACGGTCCAATCCCATCAAGTTGTTAGAATTAAACACCGACTGGATCGCATCTGCCTTGCCAGAGGAATCTGCTTTTGCCTTGAATGAGTCGATGTGCCTTTAGGATGATTGACGGAACGCCTCTATCCGGCTTATACATACAATTATGTACTCGAACGCGCGCATAAAGCGCCTCCGTCTGACGGGAGGCAGTCTTATCGCAGGCACGCCCTCCCTGGGATTGCCGGCCACCTGAAGGTGTGCCCGGTTCCCAGGGCTGTTCTCTCTATCCCGCATGAAGTGACTCGACTCTCCTAAAACGGCTTGGCCGTTCCTGGGAGATTTGTCGCAGGAGAGATAGCGTGCCGACCGACATCGGATTTCCATTGCCGAACATCACCGTAGGTGATCGGGATCACTCCCTCATTGAGTGGATTCTCGAGGAGATTCCTCAAAGGGAGCGTTTTCCCATAGCTGTCATGCTCGACCAGGAACTGGCACGCGCCAGAATTATCCCTGCGTCCGAAGTGCCCGCCTCAGTCGTGACCCTGGGATCTCACTTCCTCTTTCGGGAACACGAAACCGGCATCATGCGCGCCGGCACCCTGACGATTGCCGGAGTGCTTCCGGGGTTTGCGATCAGTGGCGAAAGCAGCATCTCGGTTCTGACTTTGCTCGGAGTGGCGCTCCTCGGACTCTGCGAAGGGCAGTTGATCAGCCTTCATGCTCCCGACGGCCGTGTCTGCATGGTTTCGGTGCTCAAAGTGCTGGCACAGGCTCGCCGCCGATAACAGCGTTGGCGGCCTTGTTTGTCGAGGCGATTTTTGTCGGGGCGGTGTCTTCGATCTGGGAACTGGCTCTCCGCATCATTGCCGGTCCGAATCCTGCTTCCTCAACGAGTTGTGTTTCCAGGCTTCTGCGAAATACGGAGATCGACATGCTTGAACCACAGCAACACAACTTGGAAGGTGATGAACTCTTCCTGGTTTCTTTCATTATGCTGGCTTTGGGAAACGGTATTCTCTTCGCCATCGGGCTCATGATCTGGAGAAGCCAAGCTCTTGATGTCGATGACGAGTTCGTCCGCTGGGTGCTCGCGGCGATCGCGATGCGTATCTTTTCCCTTCAACTGATGCGCCGGTGCACCGACAAGCTGGATCTTGCCGTCACCGATACGGCTATGGCCTTTGCCGCGATGCTCCTCTTCCTCATTCATGGCTTCGTGGCTGGAGCCGTCATCACCGGGGGAATTGGCCTGCTGCATGGATACAGGACATTACAGCATTCCCTCAACTCCAGTTGCCGGACCTGAGCTGAGGGTCGTTGAAGTACCTGCAAAAAGAACGGTGCCGTAAACGGGGGACATCAATGCCGACAAAATCGAACAATCCGGCTGTCGAAACAGACACCGGTTCCGGAACAAAGACGTCTGAGGGAAAAGTCGTCAAGATTTTCCCGAGACGACATATCGGATCGCCTAAGCCGTCGATCGCTCCGCCAAATGACGAGGATGATCCTGGGCCTGCGGCAGCGTGACAGGGCTGAAACGTAAAACCACCTGATAATGGAGAAGATCTTGAGCAAGAACACACACACCGGCTCACTGACTGGCCGAAAGCATCCGCGCATTACGCTCACCGTAGAGGACATTGACCGGCTTTCGAGCCTGGCGCGTGCCGCCATGGACAAAATGCCGGATATCGCCTCCTGTCTGGCCGACGAGCTGGATAGAGCGTCCGTGCTTCCGCAAGGGCGGGTTGCCGCCGACACCGTGCGTATGGGCAGCCACCTGGAGTATCGGGATGAGACATTGGGAACGGTCCGGACCGCAACCCTCGTTTACCCTGACGAGGCCGATATCTCACAGGGAAAGATCTCGGTGCTCACGCCGATCGGGATCGCCTTGATCGGCCTCAAGGTGGGACAGTCGATCACTTGGGAGACACGCAACGGTGCGGTAAGGGAACTCACCTTGCTTGGGGTCAGGCAGCCCCAGTTCGCCTGAGCACCCTGACTTACGGGCACTCTGACGGTACTGTCTCGTTCGGGAATTGGCATCGTTACAGGATAGATGCCTTATTACATGCCCATGCCGGTTGTTCCTCCTGCTGATGCAGGTGCTCGATCCCGAAACCGGCAGGCCGGTGTCGCTGTCGGTGGTGACCTTATATTTCCTTCGGGATCGAGCCCGAACCGCGTTGTCCCGCATCGTCCTGCCTACCCGTTCCTTGCCGACCCGGATGCCTCGCCGCCGCAGTTCCCGCCAAACCCGAGGCAATCGTAAGCGGCCCTGGTTCGGCATGGATCGCCTGGATATGGACCGGGGCATCCCCCGTTTCGGTCAGGACACTAGCCGTTTCGGGATCTCGCCGGATTTCCCATCACCGTGGTCCCGGATGGAACATCGCGGGTCACCACGCTACCCGCTCCGATGATCGCATCGTCCCCTACAGTCACGCCTGGCAGAATGATGGCGCCGCCTCCTATCCACACGTTACGGCCGATATCGATGGTACGCCCGAATTCGAGGCCGGCTTCTCTCTCCGCGAAATCACGCGGATGATCGGCGGTCAGTATCTGCACACCCGGTCCGATCTGCGTCTTATCTCCTATCGTGACCGCGACCACGTCCAGGATCACGCAGTTGAAGTTCAGGAAGACGCCCGTGCCCAGACTGATGTTGAAGCCGTAGTCGCAATGGAACGGCGGACGGATGGTCGACCCGTCCCCAACGGCGGCCAAGCGTTCCCGCAGAAGTTCCCGCCGCTCGGCCACCGGCATGGCGAGCGCCGCGTTGTACCGGACCATCCACTCCCTGGTGGCGGCAAGATCGGCTTGAAGCTGGGGATCGCCGGCGTCGTAAAGATCGCCGGCCAGCATCTTTTCCTTCTCGCTTCTTCCGTCGGATTGCCGCATCGGTCGTCCCTCCTCCACCTGCATGTCCCTTCAACACCCAGCCTGTCCGAACAGCCTCACGCCTCCTCCCTGATGATAGGGCAAGGTGCAATCGTCCGGTGCGGTGTGCGGAACCGCACTTTCGCACGATACGATACGGCCACCCGCTTTGACGGATCTTCGGGGAAGCTCGACAGCCCAGCGCTTCCGCTATCCGCAAACTTCCATCTGGCGGAGTTTCCGGAGCAGCCTGGACCCGTTCCCGCGCGTCATCCGGCGTTTGGTATATAAACGAACGCTTGATCGTTTGTGTTCCGGTTCTGGGCCGGATTGCCGTGCTGGTGCCAATCCATCGCTGGGACGGCGCGATTACCGCTTCATGCCGGCCTGCATCGTGGCTCCTATCCTGGCCCTCCTCCTGGATCGACGATATCCGACCCTCCGCAAGGTCGCCGGACTCAGTGGGTGAAACCACTGCCGCGCCCTGCTCCCGTCGCTCCCGCCGGGCCGGTTCCACTTCCGTAGCCGTTCGTGTCCGTATGGGATCAACCCTGGTATCCGCGCCTGTTTCAGCCGCTGGCGGGCTATCCGGCATTGTGGTTTCACCCACCGAAACCGGTTCGGCTGCCATCGCCCGCTCTCGCGCCTTGAGAGCGGCATGGCGGGAGCGCGCCTCCTCGTCCCAGCGCCGCCGCATCCTGATCGTTTCGAGCTTTCGGGCGGCCGTATCCAGACTTGCCAGCCGCCCACGGGCTTCCTGGACTTCCTGGGCGACGTAGCGGTGTATTTCGGCGGCCGTCGGGACCCGCGGATATGAGAACCGCTCCCAGGCACGCCGGAAGGCTTCCCGAAACACCACGCGGGGCCAGCCGGACATGGTTTCCACGTCCAGGTCGAGGCTTAGACCCTCGGGAAGCGGCAGGTTTCGCCGATCGGCCCAGGTCTGGAGCGCCATTACGACTTCCTCCGGATCGACCGGTTCAAGGTCCGTCCGCGCCGTCGCGATGGCTGCCGGAAGACCGGCTTCCAGGATGGCGACGACGTCGTCAGGCAAATTGACGGCCGCCTCGTCGCGCAAGGACTCGCTCCAGGCAATCGCGCGCCGTGTCGCGGTTTCGAGCGGCGATCCCGTAGGCAGGGGGACGTTCGGCACGGTCTGCACGGCTATGGGCATGGGAACTGTTTCCAGGCTGGGAGTCATGGTCGGGGCTGGTCCTCTCGCGAAGCACCCAGCAGCGCCAGGCGGCCGAAACGTCGGCGAATCGCTGGCCACGGGAGCGGGTGGCATGAATGAATTTCTGGGTGATCGCCGGCAGCCGGCCGTCAAGATCGGGGCGCTGGGCTCTCGCATAGTCCAGGTCGCCCGCCGATGGCTGCCAATCCACCGGCGTCAGGGCATGGATCGAAGTGGTTTCACCCACCGATTCCCTGACCCCACCGCCCTCCCCCGCCGCGTTCACGCGGAGAGAGAGGGAATCCCGGTGAGTCTGCGGTGATTCTGTGTGCCGTCCGGCGACATGGTCCGCGACGGGGCTCGCTGCTTGGTCGGCAAGCCAATCACCGACAGGATCGTATGCCGGGTGGCCTGACGGGTTGCCCGCAGGGGCATCCAATGGGTCATTGGCGAGAGGACCCGGAAACCCGGCTCCGGCCGCCTGTTCCTTGCAGATACCGGCATGGCCCAGGATCAGGTAGCGGCAGCCGACGATGCGGCCACGGTCGCGCAACTGCTGGATTCTGATCATGCCAGCCTGATCCAGGCGCTGAAGTACCTTGTTCGTCCAGCTTCGGGATCGCTTCAGGCGCTCCCCCAACGTGGTTTGACCCACGCCGCACCAGCCGGCGCGGTCGGCATATGTCGATAGCGTCGCCAGAACGGCGATTTCATCGGCGCCGATGTCGTCGTGCTCGCTCCAGGAAGCATGCACGATCCCATAGCGGCGCCCTCTTCCTTGATGGCCCACGGCAAGCTCCACGGTCTCGCCATCGATTTCTCGATGTCGATTTCTCGATGTCGGATCGCGGAGGCAAAGAAACCCCGTTGCGAGAAACCGATCGGTTTTCGCTTGTCAGGAATCTCGTGCCGACCTAGGATGAGGGTGTTGAGTTCTCTGTTCCCAGGTCGGCGGATCACCTCCGCCACGCCTCCAAGGGCCGCCCTGCAAGGCGGCCCTTCGGCGTTTCTACAGGATGCGGCTACATCACCGGCACCTCCCTGTTCGCTGACCTATCGGTGGTTCCGTCGGTGGGTGAAACCACTGCGGTTGCCCACTCTGCCGCCGGCGGGCGTATCCAACGCCCATATCCTGCGGGAGGCTGGTCATTCCGGTCGGTGGGTGCGGTGGGTGCCATTGTGGTTTCACCCACCGACCGTCATGGAACTGGCGGCGACGCTGCCGCTCGGCAGCGGCGGTACGTCGAGCGGGCTGGCGAGAGCCGAGTCCCGGACCGATTTATGGAAGAACACGACTTCGTAGGCCTTGAGCGGCGTCCTACCCTTCTTCTCGGCGCCGACCGCCCGCGCGCTTTCGGCGGCGGGGTCGATCACCTGATAGCCGTAGTCGATCAGCGGCAGGCCGTTCTGCCCGGCCGTCTTCTGAAGCATCCGGCGGAACTCCTTCAGTTCGGCCGAACTGCCCGCGAGCAGGCGCAGCCGTTCCAGGTTGATCCGGAAGCTGGGCGCCTGGGCGGTGGCATGCGCTCTGGCCAGCTCGTACAATCGGCGGCCCAGCAGCGAGAGGTCGAAATAGCCGTTGCTGTAGTCCAGGATCTTGCCGTTGTTGGTCAGCAGCTTGTAGACCCACTCATGGAGTTCGACGACGATCGAGCTGATTTGCTTCTCGCCGTCGTTGCCTTCCGTGACGTAGCCGAATTCGTAATCGCTGATCCAGCTGAAGCCCTTGGTCCTGCCCCGGCGGCGCCCCGTCCGCTCGGCCCCGCCGCCGTCCTGCTGGCTCTCGTCGTCGCCGACCTCCATGTTGGTCTTGACCACGGTCCCCTTCAGCCGGTCCAGCGACTGTTCCAGCCAGTCATAGGCGGTGCCGCACACCGTCCGCCCGGTGCGGACGAAGAAGTCGGCCGCCCGGAAGCTGACGGTCCGGCTGGGGGCCTCCCCTCTCGCGACGCGGTCCTGGAGCAGGCCGATCGCGTAGACCAGCACGTCCTTGTCGAGCATGGTGGCGACGCCGTGCTTGGTGCCGACCACCTCTATGCGGACGCGGCCGTCGTCGTAGACCGGAAGCTCGGTCGTGTGCTCCTTGCTCAGCGCGAAGAAACTCCACACCATCAGCGTCCGCTCGGAGCGGGCAGCCCCGACCAGTGGAGAGTCGGTCGGCCCGAGAAGAGCCTGCAACATGTCCATCTGACCGCCCGTCGCCCGCTTCCGTCTGACCGCCATGCCGCTCACCACGCCTCCCGATCCAAATTCCGAACACGGCATCTTTGACCGCGGTATCATCGACGTCCAACACTTTGCGCATTGGTGGGCGATACCTCTGGAACGGGTGGGTGAAACCACTTGCCTCGGTGGGTGGTACCACTGCCGCCGGAGCATCCCGACGTAACGACCCCCCGAATCCCGGAGAATCGGCCAGAGAATCGGCCAGAGGGTCGAGAAGTGAATCGAGTGGCGAAGCGAGCAGTGCTCCGATGGATCGCCGGTGGACGCGATGCCGGACCGGGCATGATGGATACGGACACGATCGAGCTTTCCTGAACGCTGAAGACCTAGCCACTATGTCCTATTTGTGATGCATTTAAAATGACTTTTATCCTAAGATAGTTTGGATCTGCGTTGCGGCGATTTCTCCGCCGGCTGCTGAACCCCACCTGCCCTCTCCCGGTGCGGTCTTGTGCGGAACCGCACATGGCTTTCCCGGAGTTCAGTGTGCGGTTCCGCACACAGGTCCTCCGATAATCGACCGGACGATTCACGCGGCGATTGACAGATCCGATCACACACTAGAAACATCGGCGCAGATCGATCTACCTGGGTGGAGAAGCGGCGATGGCGCGAGCAGCGAAGAAGAATGCGGAGGCGGCGGACGTTGTTCCAGCGGAAGGCTTCACAATGGATCAGCCCGCCGATGCGCCACCGAAACCACCGGCCAAACCGCCCGCCAAGCCATCCGCGAAGTCCGCCGGCAAGGCTGCCAAAGCACCTGCCCCGAAGCGGACCTTCATTCTGGCGGTCACCAATCTGAAGGGCGGCGTCGCCAAGACGACGACCGCCTGCAATGTCGGCTGGGGACTGACCGACTCAGGTCTCAGTTGCCTGATCGTCGACCTCGACATGCAGGCCAACGCCACATCGGACCTTGGCTTCGATATAGCGCAGATCCAGGAAAGCGGGCTGAGCATGGCGTCGGTCCTGCGCGGCCAGCATGACATGGACGATATCCTGCTCCAGTACAGCGACACCAACCTCTGGGTAGCGCCCAGCGCCAAGGCCCTGACCGATGTCGAACGCCAGCTCAGCACCGAGATCGGCGGCGAGAAGCGGCTTTCGCAGAAGGTCAGCAGCGTCGCCGGCCGCTTCGACGTCGTCATCTTCGACTGCGGTCCCAACCTGAACCTGCTGACGATCAATGCGCTCAGCATGGCGGACTTCCTGATCATCCCGGTGCAGACGGATCTGTCAATCGCCGCGTGAATCGTCCGGTCGATTATCGGAGGACCTGTGTGCGGAA
>Ga0139315_10065_pt1 | contig 11063 bp, 8 predicted proteins | sample In3P11_FD_99380 | JGI IMG/M metagenome (GOLD analysis project Ga0139315, IMG submission 99380) | reverse complement strand
CCACGCGATGTGGGGTGAAGCCGTTCGGAACCCTTCCGCAGCCGCCCCAACACCACGACACGGGCCAAACTTGCTCCATCAATCACGGAAGAACTTGGACCGATCTCTTCATGTACATTTGACCGCACTGCACGTGTCCCGCGTGGGCTTTAGGTGGCTGACATCCACGGCCTCAGAGCCATATTTTCCGACGTCAGACCCATAGAACAGCCCTGGCTAACAGCAGCTAGCACGGAACATGCACTCCGCATACCGTGTTGGGATGACTTCATGGTGCTACGAACTGCTGCATGTAACTCAACACGGCGTCAATCGCTCCGAACCAAGTCCACCGTTTAAAATTATTCGAGTCCCTATCCTTTGATCTCCCACTCGTTGGCATTGTCTTTCGACTTTCGAAGGCTGGCGAAGCTGCACTCGATCAACTATCCTGAAGCACACTGAACACCGATCATGACGAAGCCACAAGCGCTAAGCGTTCAACGCTTGACACATGGCTGGACTTTCAAGCAAGCTGACGACACGGCTGAAAATGCGTGGTTGCCAGTTAAGAAAGTTCCCACTAATGTCCATCTGGACTTGATGGACAATGGCAAGTAAGTTTGCCATGGGGAAAAGGAAAAAACTGGCCTTCCAAATTGCAAGATTGACTCGCCAGTAGGATCCCAGACCCATTTCTAGGCTTCAACGAGCTCGAGGCGGAGTGGGTGGCAGACAAGACATGGACGTACAAAGTCGAGCTCCCGGAAGTTACTGAGGCAAAGGATGGCATCGCTCACGTGCTTGCTTTTGATGGTCTGGACACATTCGCAAAAGTCAAGCTTAATGGTGAGACTATACTGCAGAGTGACAACATGTTCATACCGCACCGCCTGGATGTTACCGAGAAGCTGAAGTCCGACCGCAAGAATTTCTTGGAGATCGACTTTGCGTCTGCACGGCTAGAGGCCATCAAGATCAAAGAAGCCCATCCGGAACATAAATGGGTTGGCTTCAATGGCGATATGGCGAGACTTGCTGTTCGGAAAGCTCAATATCATTGGGGATGGGATTGGGGCCCTATCCTCAACACATGCGGTCCATGGCGGGAAGTGCGTTTGGAGACCTACCAAGCGCGGATTGAGGATTTACGGGTTGATTACAAGCTTGACGAGAGCTTGAAGTCGGTGCAGGGAACCATCTCCGCGGCTGTAGAGGGGGCGTCTGCTCAGATTGTCAGCTTTGTGGTATATGATGGAGACAAGTCCGTCTTCAAGGAGTCGGTGAAAGTCGATCATGGCGTTGCGAAAGTCGAATTCCACGTCAATAATCCAAAATTGTGGTACCCGCACGGCTATGGCGAGCAGCCGCTATACAAGATCACTGCAACAGTATCTGTAGGCGACGTCGACATTGATCAAGCGACTCGCCGCACAGGTTTTCGCCGTGGTGAATTGATACAGGAGCCGGACGCTATCGGTAAGAGCTTCTATTTCCGCGTCAACGGGTTGGACGTCTTCTGTGGTGGATCAGATTGGATTCCTGCAGATTCTTTCACGCCAAGAATTACGGAGGAGAGCTATCGTAGATGGTTAGAACTGATGGTTGATGGATACCAGGTCATGATTCGGTGCGTATATGTCCTCCCTAGCATAGCTCATTTCTTGTTATGCACAATGACGACGGGAGCACTGATGGTAATCCAGAGTATGGGGTGGCGGCATATGGGAAGAAGACATCTTCTACGATATCTGCGACGAGTTGGGTGTTTTGGTGTGGCAAGACTTCATGTTTGGCTGCGGTAACTATCCCGCCTTTCCGGAGATCCTGGAATCAATCAAACAGGAATGCACCGCCAACGTCGGCCGGCTACGACATCACCCCTCGATCATTATCTACGCAGGCAACAATGAGGACTACCAGGTGCAGGAGTCGTATGAACTGACTTACGATTACGAAGACAAGGACCCGGAAAACTGGCTCAAGACAGATTTCCCTGCTAGATACATTTACGAGAAGGCAAGCACGCACTGTTTTCTGGATGTCATGCATTATGCTGACTTCCTGGTGTAATTAGATACTGCCCGAAGCCGTCGCCGCCGAGAGCCCACACGTACCTTACCATCCAGGATCGCCATGGGGTGACGGGCTGAAGACCTCAAACCCTAAAGTGGGTGATATGCATCAATGGAACGGTAATGGTCGCTCATCTGCATCAAACGCGCTATACTAACAATACACCTAGTGTGGCATGGCACGCAGGAGAAGTATCAGATTTTCGATACGCTTGGTGGTCGGTTCAACAGCGAGTTTGGAATGGAGGCCTTCCCTCACATCGACACGATCAAGCACTACTGCACCGACCCCTCGCAACTATACCCACAGAGTCACATGCTCGATTTTCACAACAAAGCTGACGGGCACGAGAGGAGGATAGCAACCTATCTGGTGGAGAACTTTCGAACTAAGACAGATTTAGAGGTATGTGGATTTGCTGGCTTCCTGGCTCATGGTTGAGTACTATGACCTAGTGGATCCTAATATACCCCGTACCCCTGCTAACAACGAATAGGCCTTCATCCATCTGACGCAGCTCTCCCAAGCCGAAGCTTTAATGTTCGGTTACAGGGGCTGGAGGCGTCAGTGGGGACAAGAGCGGCATTGCGGTGGTGCACTTGTGTGGCAGCTCAACGACTGCTGGCCAGTCACTTCGTGGTCCATCGTCGATTACTTCTTGCGAAAGAAACCGGCTTACTACGCGATGCGACGCGTACTTGCACCTATAGCTGTTGCAGTCAAGCGAGCACACTTCGACTGGAGTGTGGTTCATGCAAGGGTGCCCAAGACCAGTGAATACGAAGTCTGGGTTGCAAGCCAGAGCCTGAAGAAAGTGGTTGCAACCGTTGAGCTGCGTTATATCAGTATCAAGACCGGGAAAGAAATTAAGGAGACGATTATGAAGCATGATATCGAACTGGTACCGAACGGCACTACTGATGTCCTCTCTGGGACGATTGACAACCGGAACGAGGAGCCGCACGTCCTAGCCGTGAGGATATGGGTTAATGGAGAGATCGTGTCTCGAGACGTGGATTGGCCACAACCATTGAAATACCTGGACTTCGAGGATCGCGGCCTGGAAGTCACGCCCAAGGGCGACACAATCGTGGTCAAAGCAGACAAGCCGACAAAGGGTCTGGTCTTCGAGGAGCGCGCAGGCGTCCTCATACACGACAGTGCCATCGACGTAGTGCCTGGAGATGAGCAGATCATCAAGGTGAGGGGATTAGGCAAGCAGGACGAGCCTCTGAAATGGAGATATCTCGGCAAAGATTAAGGACGGCGTGCAGGACACCAAGTGGAGATATATGCGAAGGGTGAAAATGTGGTGTGATGATGCATAGCTGCTGGGGATATCGCAGTGCGGGAAGTGGAGATAGACACAGGAAGTAGAAAGGTGTGCACACTGCATGCTGACGGCCAGCACGACAAGTCCTGGATGATTACACTTTGTATTAGCAGCAGATGTTTGGCAGGAAGTGCTCGTATGCTTTATCTCTGACTTTCTGTTGTGAGTGCTATAGGCAGGGAGATGGGGAGACAGGCATTGCGAGCAGAGTTTTGACAATAAGGGTATATGTGAGGCTAGTATAGGCTCTGGCTACACGCTCGTCATGTACCTAGCCAAACTTTCGATATGAAAGGTCGTCTATCGAACAAGTGTGAATTTCCAGGGCTAATTAATCGGCCGGGCAGATGGCGTCGAGCCCTCGGGGGTACTTGTTCTGCGGCCCACTCTGTTCTCTCAACCCGGACACTGGTGCTGTCAGTCATGTCGGCAGAAGCACAGTAGCGAGATGGTGCACCGTCGGCTGCGACTGGGCCGGGGAGTAGCTTCGGGGTGGCAGTACCATAACTTAAGGTTTGCAAGCGCATCACTGCGCTGTCCACCCGTGAAGACCTCAAACGCGGGCAGCCATGCGACGTGGCGAGGCGCTTGAATCTGGCGGGAAGGATGATGCGCATCTTGAGACGAGGTGCACTAGTGCTGCCGGCCGCCAGAGCGATGCTTTCTATGCACTCCAACGGCAATCTCAGCGCCTTCTGGAGGCCTTCTCGAAGGCTAAGTTACGGTAATGATCAATCTCAATCTCGCTTGGCTGCGCGACGTAATCTTCCCGCCCGTCTCAACGGTCGCCTGGCTTTGCTCCTCGACCAGTCAAGCCCGGGTGCATGCTGCCAAGGGTGGCTATAATGCGGGGATTATAGATATTAGCCCTACCTAATGTCCACTCTGGAGCGTCTCTCACTGCTCCGGCCTGCCAAACTCGCTAAGCCTGCTGAGGAGCATACCAGAGTCTGTGCAGCATTATGACGATACAGACCTCGAATCCAGCGGCGACACCATCCAGCTACACGCACGCTATGTTTTGCCTTTAAGCATTCTTTATTCAGCCTGCACCTGGTCTCCCTTCATCCAATCCGCTATCGCTGTCACTTATATATCCGCCCTGGTCCGTCTGTTTTAGGTCCCGAGGTATTATTATATTGGGACCTCTTGCGTACCATCACAAGTACCATCCTTCTGGCTCCACTTCCCGCCAAATTATCCCCACCATCTATTTGACTGACCACATTCCTCGACCTGGCACCTGGATACATGCTCTCCTGACGCTCTGGCTTTGACCTTCGGCCTTTCCCCTCATCTCGTGCTTGCCGACTGTGGCGTGCGAGCGGATCGTATAGAACCCGTCATCGCGACATGTTCCATACCTTTCAGTCCTCCGCTGGCCTGCGATCGCCCGGCGCCGATACTGACAGCCCAGGAAAACCATCACGGCCGCCTGGCTCGCGCCGCATATCCACGAGCAATGCTTGCGTTGAATGCAGACGGCGCAAGATTCGGTGTGATGGCACGCAGCCATGTGGGCAGTGCCAGTGGTACCAGCATCCAGAAGCATGCGGATATTCGAAACCTGCACAAAGGGTCGTGCCCAGCAGAAAGTAATTTCCCTTGGACCCTTGCGGAATGACTAGGCTAAATCGCTGGTAGACTCGTCGATAAACTTTCGAACAACATCGAGCAGTACAAGACCGTTCTGACAAAACTATATGGGGCAAAGAACCTCGAGTCATTAGCGAGTCTACCCCGGGAAGAGCTACTCGAACTGGCATTATCATCAGCAGCAATACACTCCACCACATCCCCATCAGCAGCCGGTTCACAGGCGTTGTCCGATATTCAACCTGGCTCTGATGGCGCAGAAAGTTTAGAGGCGCTCGAGCAAGCTCCACCCGAAGATCCTTACTGGGACGAGGCACGGAAGCACCAGCTCCGTGTCCAAGGCATCTCTGACGATGTGAATGGTCTTTCCATGTCTGTTGACCGCCTTTCATCCTATGTCGGCATATCATCGATCACAGCTGCTCTCAAGGTCATCGTAAGATGCGCGCCGCAGGCCCGCCCACTCATTGCGCACAACAGCCAGGAAACTGCGCTTCCAAGTCGAGCCGGCTCGCCACCACCAGAGCTTGCGGATAACAGCCCTCATGCGGTGCCGCCCCCAGAACATGGCCAGCAACTGCTGGAATTCTACTTTGATCGCGTTCATCCGTTCTTTCCCATGATCGATGAGCGGAAGTTTTGGTCAACATACCTGTACGGCCAACGAAAAGACTCGGCGTGGCTGGGCCTGTTGAACATGGTCTTCGCGCTTGGCTCACTAGCATCACTAACTGCGGACAATGAGGCTCATTACGTATACTTCAACAGATCACGGCAACATTTGTCACTCGAGTCCTTCGGAAGTGGCAATCTCGAAGTCCTCCAGGCTCTATCCATCATGAGCGGATACTATATGCATTACCTCAACCGCCCGAACGAAGCGCATTCGCTGATGGGCGCCACTCTTCGTATGGCAACCGCGCTAGGCCTCCATCGTGAGTACTCGGAACGTAGCGATGCAAGCAGGCAGTTCACCGCCCTTGGTGAAGAAGACTCAATTTCTCCCGAGATGAGGCGGCGCATATGGTGGAGTTTGTTTTGTCTTGATACCTGGGCATCCACGACGACTGGCCGGCCGTCCCTAGGCCGGATGGGACCGTCGATCACGGTGTTGCAACCAGGGACAGCCCCAGACGCGGTAGGCGTAGTCCAGACCCCCTTGACCTTCCTCTTACAAAACCGAGGCTGTATCGTACTGACACATGATTCAGGTGCAGACTATACCGCCACCCAACAGCCCTCTGTACATAGAACAGCTCAAGATTCTACCCTTGATTCATGCCTCGGCCTTTTGTCAAATTGCATCGAAAATACAAGACCGGCTTGTCGAACAACCCCTCCTCCCCGTAGCTGAGATGGCCAACTTCGACGCCCAGATCCTCAAGTGGCACGAAGAACTGCCCTCGATTTTGTCCAACCAGGATGAACCATGTCCAGAGTTTCTGCGTCGTGTGAGAACGGTTATGAAGTGGCGGTTCCAGAACATCCGCATTGTTCTGCACCGGCCCGTCTTGCTCACTACCGCACTACGGCGAAGCACTTGGAATTTTTTGACAGCGGAAGAGAAAGTAGCAGTTGGAAAGTGCCGGCTCATCGCCTCCATGACGATTGAAGACATCAGCCAGGAGTGCATGGCTGACCTAATCTCTGGCTGGAATGCCGTCTGGTTCTGTTTCCAGGCCTGTATGGTCCCCCTTGTGTCACTATTCAGCGACACAAGCATGCCAGAAGAGGTTGAGAAGTGGAAAGTTAGCGTTGAACTAGCATTGCAGTTCTTTGCTAGTGTCAGGGACTGGAGTATTGCAGCGAAGCGCAGCGGCGACGCCGTTACGCGGCTCTACGCGGCGTACAAGACGCATGCCTCTCAACTGTCACAGCCTCAAGCTGTCATATCAAATGTGTCTCCCCCATACCAAAGCCATACACACTTTGCGGTACCTGGTACAGCAAACGCGCCTGCCATGCTCAACACACAAGGAGTCTACGGCCAGAATCTAGGATACGGGTATAACCCTGCCACACCGACGTGGGCGAATGCCAACGACCCAACGATCCTCAACAACTTCTGGGACGACATGATGTGGGATACAAATTTGCCTGACATGCTGGAGACACCTTTCGGGTTGAGCAACGACTATGAGTATGGAGGGGCGGCGCAAGATTCAGGCACTGGTGGGGCGTGCTGGATGCATGGAAATTGACGTTACTATGCGGGTCCTCCTGCAGCCAGCCCCAAGTCAGTGATACACCCACCGGAACCTCATTGAGCTGACAGCACACCAAATGTCACCAGCACAATCCCGCCAGATCATGGGCATTTACAACAACCGGTGGTGTGTGCATCAGACCCAAATCCATGGGTCAGTTGCACATGGTTGATTCTTGGCAGCTTGTCAAAGCGCACATGGAGATCACAAGTGTTTCTCGGAGCAACGGAAGATCATCAAGCACAAGAACAGCACGTTTCGAGAACGTTTGACGTCGTGTTCGTGAGGGTCTGTCCGATTATATTCCGTAATTTTGGTTCGACATACATCAAGGGACGTCCTCGTATTCGCCTTTGCACGTTTCAGGAACAGCTTTGGTTTAGTTCACATCTACTTTGGTATATGTTCTCTTTTTTTTTGTACATGTGTTCCGCACTCATCTCAGCCTTCTTTCTCCAAACATCCTGCATCATGTTGCATTGCATGGTCGGTCCTATTTGCTGTTCTTACGCACTGTTTCTTTCCGGTCGCATATTGAATGTACGCATAGAATTACGCTGGTTGCGCTCGCTATAGACAAGGGTTTGGGTTGATGATACCCCGAAGTTTTTCGCAACGTAGCTGTCAGCTGTTGGGGGCTAAATAGGGAGAGGAAGCAATGAAGCCGGAGGAGTGGTTTGGTACATGGACTACATATTCACACATAGACGGGTTACATCGCTTATAGAACGTTGGACGTTGCGTAGCGTCTTATTAGAAGTCTGTTATACCCACTATTCCACATTATCAGATGCTAGCGACCATCAGGCTAAAGGTCGTGCAGCATCGAGTGATTAGAATGAACGACATTGCACGATACACTTCGATTATACTGATACGGTGTCATACCGCGGAATCAGTTGACAAGTCAGAGCGTATACGGCGGCGAGCACATGCCATGGTGTAGTGAAAGCATTGTAATGTTATACCTGCCAAGCCTATCAGACAAGCATCCATTCGCTTGAACAACAACGCTTATTTGTACTATAGGAATCGATAATGGCTGGGTCAAAGCATTATTCCTGGCGTCCGTACAACAGGCGTGATTATGCGTCCGGGCATAGATAAAGCGAAGCTAGAGCGTGTGCGAAGATGGTGTAGAGCTTCCAAGGTTGAATGGAACTATGTTTGTGGAAATTGGAAGCACCAGGTCCGGCTATAATTCGTGATCGGTTTCCTGGGCTGAGGTAAGCACCTCACTGGAAACTCATTCGTACACATTACTTGGAGACCCAACAAGAGCAGATAATAAGATTTGAACAAGTAGGTAGATTTTAACGTATAGTAAGAAGTCTTACGTCTCTTCCTAGCTTTGTATCTTTTCTCGTTGTAGAGATACTCAATAGTAAAGTTGGAGGTTTTGGTGAGGTGCTTACCTCAGCTCAGGAAACCGATCACGAATTATAGCCGGACCTGGTGGAAGTAACAAGGGGATGACGTCATGCGCCTGTCACGTGCACGCGTTCAAGATCCACGTGGATGCCCAGGTGGATCAGAACATGTTGACAAGGACCCTGAACCAATATTTGCCTTAGAACATGATTTTTAGAGCTCATATCTCAACCGTAGCTTGTGGTCGTTGTTCTTGCGATGAAGAGACGGATGTAGCTCTAGGGGGCACGCGGTGAACCTTCCCCACGTGCTCGTGGGTGCTGGCGATCTCATAGAACTTGGCCACCACCAGGCTACCTCACCGCTGCCATTAGGCACTTTTCTCCTAAACTTCTCTTCTAGCAACATTGCAAGCAGCACAATCGCCCTAGGGAACTGCACAATGTCGTCCGAACCAATTCTACATCGCGCCATCTCCATGAAACCGCACCCGTTTCACTCATATCCCGACCGCGCAGAACGAACGGCAAGCCCGCATGTCCACCTCAGCCCCAGTAGCTCCCACCACCAGCATACGCCAGCAGAGTCGTCACAGAGGAAGCATGATGCGAGTAGTACCGCCATCGAAACTGCGCGTGCGTCCACCGATCACGATCCGATTGCGCGCCACGTCCCTGCCCGCACAAGTAGCGAGGATGACCTCGAGAGCCAATCGCCGCCCGGATATACACCAGACAATGATCCGTACAGGCTGTCTGCAGCGATCAAGCCTGAGGCCGAACTTGCCCTCATTCGCGCGAACACGTCAAGAAAAAGGGATGGCTGTGGACCATTAATTCTCAACACCAAGGCAAGAAGTGCGAAGAAGCTCGAGGAGTTCTACGAGGCGCAAAACGAGAATATCGAGAGGCTGCTGAAGCCTGTGGACGATCACAGAAGAGCCGCGAAAGAAGACGATGATGCGAATCACCTGAAATACAAGATTGCCGTCATTGGATCCTTTGTCGCAAACATCCTCCTTGCCGTCCTGCAACTCTATGCTGCCATATCTTCCAAGTCGCTCTCTTTGTTTACAACCATGGCCGACTCGCTCTTCGATCCCCTGTCAAACTTGACCCTCATCATGTGCAATCGCGCCGTTGCTCGCGTCGATGGCCGCAGATTTCCTTCTGGGAAAGCCCGCATCGAGACCGCCGGCAACCTGTCATTCTGTGCTCTCATGATCACCGTGTCCGTCGTCATCATTGTCGAGTCCATCCGAACGGTGGCTGAACACTCTGGACCGGAGACCAACGACTTCTTCCTTCCATCTGTCATCGCAGTCACAATCGCTTTTGCTACCAAATTCTCGCTCTTCCTGTACTGTTGGGCGCTCCGAAACAAATACAGTCAAGTCCGCATTCTTTGGGAAGACCACCGGAATGATCTGTTTATCAACGGCTTCGGTGTCTTGACCAGTGTTGGCGGATCTAAACTCGCGTGGTGGCTCGATCCTTTGGGTGCCATGATCCTATCCGTGCTCATCATCTTCCTCTGGTCGCGAACCGCGTACTCGGAGTTCCAACTGCTCATTGGTGTCACGGCTGATACGAACATGCTGCAGCACATTACATATATCTGTAAGCATTTGCCCAGCTTCTATACATCTCTATTCAGTGCGTACTAACCGCGTGCTTAGCAATGACGCACTCCCCTGCCATCCGCCAAATCGACACTGTGCGTGCTTACCACAGTGGGCCGCGACTCATTGTCGAGGTCGACATTGTGATGGATCCAGAGGAGACACTGAGAGCAACACATGATGTTGCTGAAGAACTACAGATCAAGCTAGAGAGTTTGCCGGATGTGGAGAGGGCGTATGTACATGTTGATTATGAGACGGATCATCGGCCGGAGCACTTTTTGAAGAAGGAGCTGTAAGCCAGGGAGATGGAATCACCGATAAGTGAAGAAGAGTTAGACAGGGCGTTGGATAGATTGGAATACATGGTATATTAGGATTTGGATGGGTGTTGTGCTCAATTGTAGGAACTGCTCCCACAAGAGACGGACGCACGGGTACACTATATCATATCGCGGAAAGTTACTCAAAGCTATCGCCCAACAGCAGTCATCACACGATTGCAGGATCACACGCATCGGAGCATTGCACAGCCGCCAACATTCCAGTCGACGAATTCGGAAACTTGGGGCCCACTAGCTGCTCCCCGCACCATGAAGACATCAAGCACATCTACCCTACAACACCGCATACCTTCCACATACGACCATAAGACACTGAAAACAGGTTCTCCTGCCCGGACCGCTGTCTGTTGTGGCACTGTTTCGGAAGACCGTCATGCGCATTTCCATTTTCAGTAACCACTCCTTCGAACAAGCTAAGCTTTGTCTAGATCTATTTGCTTTCCCTCTTCGTCGCATGAACACCAAACAGGAAACAGGATTCCGGTCTGTGAGCTTTACAACACGCCGACCGCTGACTGCTGATCAAGCCATGCTGT
>Ga0139315_10064_pt1 | contig 11268 bp, 8 predicted proteins | sample In3P11_FD_99380 | JGI IMG/M metagenome (GOLD analysis project Ga0139315, IMG submission 99380) | reverse complement strand
ATCTGAGTGTCAACATCTCTGAGGCTATGCGCGGAGGTGGAGCGTCTCACTGGTTCTGGTTCGGGAAGCGGGCGTCGAAACCTGTGTGGCGCCTGTCAACATGCTGGGCTTGGAAACAATGGCAATGGTGTAGCCGCGTCGCAGCCTTTATCGCTGGATAGCAGCAGCAATGGATGGTCTCGATCGCGCAGGACGGACGTACCGGCTGGAGTGACAATGCGTTAGTACCTGTTGTTGGAGTCGCGGGGGACAGCTTGACTGGGGGCGGGAAGACGTACCTGTAACGAACTTGAAGGGCTTAGTCTCTCGGTCGTCCTCGTCAGACATTTTGGCAGTTTGCGAGCGAGTGCGTTAGGAGTGGGTGGCGTAGTAAGAGTAGCTGGTGTAGCTTGTATAGCTGGTGGAGTGGTGAAGTGAGGTCGGCCCGGCTGGGATGATGCTTCGAACGAACGACTGATGCGATTGGCCCGAGCTTCGTCACTCACGACGACCTCATCCGTCACCCAAGAGTGCTCTCCCCACAGCTCAACCGTCTACAGACAACAACTGTCAAGGTCACTCTCCACTCCAACATGTTTCCCACACGAGCTCTCGCCATGCGCCCTGCGCAAATTCTGCGCATGCAGCCCACGCTCAGGATGAGGGCTGTTCCCGTAAGCTCACTCCACTTGCTAGCTATCCGCAGCTCGATGTTAACATTATGAGCAGAAAGAGGAGCACAGCGGTACGCAAACTACACCTCCGTTGACAACAATCGCCATGTTGAGCTCGAGTTAACCGTGCATAGCTCACACCATCTCCCAACGTATCCGAACCCTCAAGAAGGTTCCTCCAGAGTTGATCCCTATTGGTATGCTCTTAAGCTCATTTGACCCGAACTAATAAAGCTAATAATTACTGTGACAGGTGTCGTCCTTGCGTAAGCACATATTCCTATTTTCACCCCGGCTTATCTCTGACAGAGCTATAGCGTCGCCCTCGGCGCGGCCGGCTTCTCGATAGGCAGAAAGCTGTGGACGGACAAGGGTCTTCGTCTCTCAAGGCAGAGGGGTCACGAGAGCAACTAGGCTGAAGACGCGTGTGTGTGATTGGGTCAGACTGAGAATGCGCTGCACACCGCAACAAATTGGAGTCTCAAATCCGATTGCTTTGAAGCCGTTAACGCCTGTCGCTATGCACATAATCACATTTTTGTAAATCCAGCCTTCTCCTGAGATGTTATGCAGGTTTCGGTCCAGCGACGTCTAACCCCTCCAGTCCTTGCATTGGGTCCATGGGTGGTGAAGGTGCCCGTGCTTGTGCCTGATCAGCCGCCATGCGGTCCTCCTCGCTGACCGCATGCTTCGCCAGCCATCCTTCCTATATCTCACACTCAGCAGGAACTTTATGTTAGTGATATCGTTGCACACTCACCTGCTCCCAAACAGCAGTCTTGCTCCCCAATCCCTCATTCTGCTCCTTCTGCGGCTTCGCTGCTGCGACTTTGATCACCCGGCCGTACAACTCGCTCTGATCCATGTTGTCGATGGCCTCCTTCGCATCTTGTGCCTGCTCAAACTCCACATAACCGAAGCCTCTGTGGGGATCTGTTGATGAGGGCAGCTCAGGCTTGGGCAGATTGATGTCGACTATTTCGCCGAAAGGAACAAAGGCGGAGTGCAATGTCGACATATTGACGGCGTTGTCGAGACCACCGACGTAGACGGTGGCTTTCAAGCGGGCGGTGTCTGACATGTTTGCGTGCGATGTGTCAAATAGTATTCTGATGGGTATCCGAGAAGAATGAGAGCGGGCTGAGAATTCGATATCACGTGCGCGGCCGCTGTCTTGGCAGCGTTACTCCAGACTGGGGAATTTGGCGAGGACAGATTGATGTTCCTATGATACGCCTGTCACATTATACATTGAACCGTCGCCAGCAACCATTGTGTGGAAACTGTACTATTTGTCGTTCCTTCCTGCTTGTTCCTTTTCTATTCCTTCCATTGGGTTTTCTCTCTGCTCCGTTGGGCTGTTCTCAACGGCTCCTTTAGCTTTCAACCATGGTCCGCTTAAGGGAGGTCCCCCGAACGGCTGCTTTCGCCTGGTCCACAGGCTCGGCTCCACCGTTGATAGCCACTGGTACCAAGGCGGGTGCCATAGATGCGGACTTCTCGGATGAGACGAAGCTGGAATTATGGGATCTGGACTTGGGCAATACAGAGCAGGGAGTGGAGCTGCAGCCGGTTGCAAGCATCACGGTGGATTCGAGGTATAGACCCTGTTGTTGAGCGATCCTTCGAGCTTTGCATTGCTTCAAGAGTCGGACGTTGCTGACATGCAGTCTAGATTCCACGACATAGCATGGAGTCAACCTACTGGCGGCCACACAAGAGGTGTCATTGCTGGAGCGCTAGAGAAAGGCTCATTAGATCTGTGGGATGCTGAAAAGCTGCTAAGCGGTGCCGAGGACTCGTTCATATCACGAGCGTCAAACCACAAAGGCGACATCAAAGCCCTTCAATTCAACCCCTTTAGACACGAGTTGCTTGCGACGGCTGGATTCAAGGGCGAGCTTTACATCACCGATATAAACAACACCTCGACGGCCTTCCGTGTTGGCACCAATGCAGCACATGATTTCGAGACGGTCGATTGGAACAAGAAGGTGCCGCATATATTAGCAACCGGAAGCAGTGGAGGCTTGGTGACAGTTTGGGATATTAAGAGCAAAAAGGAGAGCATGACGCTGAACAAGTTTGGGTCCAAAGCTATCAGTGCGGTTGTATGGGATCCCGATGTCAATACAAGGCTCATTACTGCCAAATTGGATGACCAGGATCCTCTGATCCAAGTGTGGGACCTGAGGAATGCAAACGCCCCTGAACGGACCTTGAAAGCGCATGAGCAGGGCGTGCTATCCTTATCGTGGTGCCCACAAGACAGCGACCTCCTACTTTCATGTGGGAAAGACAACCGGACTATATGCTGGAACCCTCGTACGGGAGAGGCTCTGGGAGAATTTCCTGTTGTGACAAACTGGACCTTCCAAACGAGATGGAACCCGCACAACCCCAGCTTACTTGCAACGGCATCGTTCGATGGAAAGATCGCAGTGCAAACCATCCAATCTACCAACCCATCTTCCGATCAAGGTACAGCTGCTGGCAGTGAATCTTTGGAAGGAGAAGACTTCTTCGCAAAGGCGCAGACTCAGCCGCAGGGTAGTGGTTTCTCCCTACCAAAGGCTCCGAAATGGCTTGAGCGGCCTGTCAGCGTGGCTTTTGGATTTGGTGGCAAATTAGTCAAAGTCGGGCCGGCAAGTGACGGCTCGAGATCATCGAAGATCAGCATATCAACGTTTGCTGTGGATCCTTCCATTCATCAGTCGACGAAACAGTTTGAGGAAGCACTGCAGAAGGGAGATTTTGTAGACATCTGCGAATCCAAGATCGCGGAAGCGAAGACGGAGGAGGAAAAGGCAGACTGGACAGTCATTGAGACTTTGGCGTCTGGCAACTCGCGCAAGAAGCTCATTGAGTATCTCGGCTTCTCGCATGACCAGCTCAGCAGTGAGGACCCTGAAACGAAGGACACCTCAGCGCAGTCAAACGGGACTACTGAGAAGAAGGATGATTCATCGTTCTTCGACAACGCTGATGCTGGAGACAGCTTCCTCTCAGATCTGGCAGCAACTAAAGGCGCCAAGACCAACAACCCTTTCCAGATATACGACGGTAATGAAACTGATGCCGATCGCAACATTACTCGGGCTCTCGTACTCGGATCATTTGAGAAGGCACTGGATATCTGCCTCAAGGAGGACAGGCTCTCTGATGCTTTTATGATCGCGATATGCGGTGGTCAGAAGTGCATTGACAAAGCGCAGGCCGCTTACTTCAAAAGGAAGTCAGCTGGACCTAACTACCTCCGTTTACTGGCCTCGATGGTCGGCAAGAACCTCTGGGATGTGGTTCACAACGCTGACTTGGGGAATTGGAAGGAGGTCATGGCCACCGTCTGTACCTTTGCTGATGCAAAGGAGTTCCCGGATCTGTGTGAGGCTCTCGGTGATCGGCTAGAGGATTCGATGCAGGAGAGTAACGACTCAGGGAGTTCAAGGAAGGACGCCTCGTTCTGTTACCTGGCCGGATCCAAACTGGAGAAGGTTGTCGTCAACTGGGCTCAAGAGCTGGAAGAGAGCGAGAGCGCAGGCTTGGAGCAGGAGGAAGGCGATTCCAGCTTTTCGGTGCACGCCAGGTCTCTTCAGGACTTCATTGAGAAGGTCACTGTGTTCCGCCAAGTTACAAAATTCGAGGATACGGAACGTAAGCAGCAATCCGACTGGAAGATGGCGCCCCTATACGCGAAGTATGCCGAGTATGCGGATATTCTTGCATCGCATGGCCAGTTCGAAGCCGCACAGAAATACTTGGATCTACTGCCGGCCAGCTACCCAGCTGCAGAAGTTGCTCGCAACAGGGTGAAGCAAGCGACCAGGAAGGCCGCTCCCCAAGCCACTCAGAGGCAGGCCGCAGCTCCTGCAGCCGCCGCAGCGCAACGAGGCCAGCGGGTCATACCAGCTTACCAACCTGCGCAGACGCCGTCCGCTCCAACACAGGCTCCAGCGCCCTCACCCTACACGCCGCTTGGAGGTGCGCCTTCGATACCACAGACCACCTCCACTTATGCTCCACCTGGTGCGAGTGCGTACACTCCAGCTGGATATCAGCCTCCGCAGCCGGGGTTTGGGCAGTCGAGAGTTGGCATTCCTACACCCGGGCCGTATGGGATCGGTTATCAGCCACCACAGCCACAGCCTCTCCCTCCTCCACCACGCGGCTCTACTGCTTCTCCTGCTGGCCCTCCTCCGCCTCGTAAGGGTGATAGTGTGTCGAATTGGAACGACACCCCAGACTTCGGTTCAAAACCACCGACGTCACGTCGAGGGACGCCTGCGGTAGGTGCCGCAGCCATAACATCTCCATTCCCCAACCAACCAACCATCATGTCACCGCCTCCGACAACCAACTCGCCTTTCTCTGCGCAGCACGTTGCGCAGCCGCCACTCCCGCCGCCTCCAAAAGGCCCACCTCGTATCTCCTCACCGCCGACGGGTTACAGCCTCCAGACCTTGCAGTCCGAGCGACCCTCTTCGTCTGCTGCGAATGTGTATGCTCCACCTCAGTCGTCTCACCAACTCTCTTCTCCAACAATACCGCCACCGATTCCCCGAGGCCCTTCTCCCTATAACCCACCACCTTCAGCTGCAGCTTCAGGTGCGCCTCCGTCAAACCGCTATGCACCAGCCCCGAGCCCTCAGCCGACGCCTGGGCAGAACACTGGGCCGCCAACCGGAGGCTTCCCGCCTCTAAGGCAACACGCTCCTCCACCAAACCCCTACGCTTCACAGCAACCGAGCGCTTACGGCCAGCCCGCGGCTTCGCCGTATTCGTCCGTGCCTCCGCCTATGCACCCGCCACAAGCCCAAGCTATACCACCTCCAAGGGCAGCCCCTCCACCACAAGGCCCGCCACAGGGCCCACCGAGGACTGCACCTCAGGCTCCGCCACCTCAACGAGCCGCAGCTGCTCCGGATTCGCGGCCTAGCACCGCGCAATCGCAGAGGTCGGCGCCAGCGACACAGAAACACCGTATGTAGTCTACGTTCACATCTGGTCCTAATCATCTGTCGCTAACACAACATCTACAGCACCCGGCGACCGATCGCACATCCCGCCATCCGCACAGCCAGTTTACGAGGCACTCGGCGCCAAGATGCAGCAGATCAAGCCGCTCGCGCCGGCGAACTACAAGCCGCAGGTCCTGGATACGGAGAAGCGGCTCAACATCCTCTTCGATCAGATGAACAACGAGGAGCTGAAGCCCGGGGTAGTTGAGGGGTTGAAGGACATTGTGCAGGCGTTGCAGGGAAAGCAGTTTGATTCGGCGCAGGCGCAGCTGACGGAGCTACAGAGGAATCATGAGGGGAGTCAGTGGATGGTGAGTTTTCCGTGCTGATCTTTGTATGGTTCGACGGTAGTGGATTGAGGCTGACACATTGGCAGACGGGAGTTAAGCGGTTGATTCAGATGAGTAGGGCTACAGGGGCATGAGTGATGTGAGAACGAAAATGACGGAGTTGCTGTGATCAGAGGTTGCGGAGCCACGGAACAGATAGTGGTTACGAAGCATTGTATTGTTCATCATTCGCTATCAAGTCTGGAACTACGTCCATTCGGAACGATTGGCCTTTGCAGCTAGAACGTTCCCCAAAGAGTCGTCTCAGTGCTATGAAACTAGGAAACAGCAGTACCTGTCGAACATGCGCGACAAACTGATCAAATCATGACTGTAAGCGCATATCTCATTGTCTGGCTGAGTGACAGTACCAAAAAGGTGAGGATAAGGTATCTGGTGCCAAGCACGGAGCAACAAACAGATTGCATCACGTAAGCACGCGTGTTTATTTCGCGTCGGTTGTTTAGCTCCAGCACAGTTCTTGCTCAAACCATAATGTTCGCATTGTAAATTTCACAAACCAAAGATGAGACTCTTTCTCATCCGCCACGGCGAGTCCGTGGACAACATAGCTCAGGTATAGTATGACAGGAGGCATCCTTATGCTGCACACCGTTCACGGCTAATGTCGTCTTCAGTGCAGGTAGTCGTCGCGACTCTGCCTTAACCAATCACGGCGTACAGCAGGCCACGCGACTTGGCCGCTTCTTCGCCGACAACGGAGTGGTCTTCACCCACTTCTTCTCGTCCCATCTGCGCAGAGCTGTCAAGACCGCGGAACTCATTCGGGATGCGCAACCATGTGCCGAAGGGTTAGGAGTTGGCAAGGACAGACCAGCTGTCATATCACTGCCTATACTCAGGGAGAAGGACTTCGGCTACTATGAGGGCAAGCCGTACTATACCATGTCCAAGGAGTTGAGGAGTCAACACGAGAACCATCCTGACTTCGCTGATGTCGAATCGAAGAAATCGTTGGCGGAGCGTATGGACTCGTATTTGGAAGAGTATCTGCTGCCTCTCATCCGCTCGCCGATATCAGACCACGAGCATGTTGTATCAATTGTCGGTCATGGTGTCATTCTCTCCACCTTGTGGCGGCGCCTGCTTGTACGACTTCCTCGCAGGAGCGTCAAATGTCTTTCAGAGGTATTAGCTGTACGCAAAACCATCAACCTAGAACACCTAGGAGGCTACTCAAATACCGGGTACCTTGAGCTCCACCTTGAGAACTCCGAACATGGACTCCCGCCGCGGCTGCAATCTGAGATATCTTATGGGACAGATTCTGGAGACGTGTCAGAAACGACTAGCGACGCGACGGCTAGTAACGTTGATGCCGCCCCATCTACCACCCGGAAAATTGTCTTATTGGACGGACGGTCTGCTACCATAGTTGTCATCAATGGCCAGGAGCATCTGAAGGGCCTGAAGCGAGCAGGCGGCGGTGTCGGTAGCGCAAGGCACGACGAGGGTCAAAAGACGATCGACACATTTTTCAAAAGAAGAAAGACCGGCTGAGATGCTGGTAAAGGCTGAGGTCATTGGATCAAACTACGCGTCGCGGCCCTCCTAGAGCGGCTCAAGAAACGGAAAGCATCTGATGGTAGGTCGAAATCGTCATGTTCAGTCACCTCCCTTATATGATGATACACCAATTATTCACAGACCTGTTCTGAAATCTATGTGGACGATCAATTGTTCCAACTGCTGTCTGATTTTAGCTATTTCAATGCGCACTTGCTCGAAGTCTTGTTGGACCCAAAGCGCTGACAAGTCAGATGATCGATGGAGAACATGGTAGGCCAAATTGCATGAGCCGACCTCGAGATGCTGCGGATGCACAATGGGAGCACGGCAAGAGATGACGACCAATTCTATGCACTCAGGCAGGCGTCATTGGGGTAGGTGTGCATCTGAAATTTGATTGCAAGGATCATAACCACTCCTGTGTAGCAACAAGGGAACAACTAAGGAAATTGGTGGTGATGAGCATTGCTTGCGTACAACCAGACGGGGGACATCTGCGACGGTAGCAGGCATGGTGGAAGATTGACGTCGTTTTTGTGACGAAGCACCTGCCTATAAATAAACATCATTAGCATTAGCCGTCCATTGAGCGTTGTCACGCGCTCTGATAGCAACCGCGCGTCGCATTGTTTGTGCACTGTATGATTGTCGGATATCAATGGGCATGAGGTCACTCGGTTGATCTAAACAGCCATAGCCAATTGACCGTGGTCCAGGCAGTAGGACGGTGACCCTGTGCGACACCTGCGCATACATGTACAGTTGCTGTGCCCAATTGTTTCGTGTGTCTGGGGTGCAGAGAGGTGGCGGGAGCGATGTTGGCACCCTGGTCGTTGAGGCGACAGGAACAACCCGCCCCGCGTAATCTGACGACAATCATCACGATGAACGTTGAACAAGGCACACCACTCCAGAACCAAGATTTGACCCATGCAATTGTGAAACATGACAATGCCGTCGCGCTCTCTGCAGCACGCGGGCAAATTGACTGATCTTTGCCTGATGCGCAGGGTGTGCTGTTCCTGACATCGTTTGCGACGTCAATGGTGCTTTCTACCTTGCCAGCCTCTTCACCTCCACCCAACCTTCCACTTTCTCCACGCAGCGCCACCATGATTTACGCACTTGCCATTAATACTTTGCATTCCATTTCCCCTTTCGCGTCCGCTTCTGAATCTTTGTCTCTCCACCACACAGTTCTCTTGCAAGTTGCACGTGGAATTCTTCCACCGCAATCCTCGTCAGCCGTACCCAGGCTAGCATTCTAATCTAATCCATCATGTTGTCGCACTCGTTACGATTCGCCCTGGCTGCTCTGCCAGTTCTTGCCATCGCCCAAGACTCGAGCTCGCCTACGGTGGAGGTGATACCCATTACCGTGGATGGTATGCTCTCTCAATCATCCTGCTCATAGATCATGTGACTAATCTCTCCCCAGGCTACATCACCTCCGTCACACTCCCGGCCTTTTCCGGTCAAACTGCTGCCACAGCGCCCATCACAGTCACGCCAGCCCCGGCAATCGTGTCTGGCGCCCTCTCAAGTGCTGCCTCCGTCATCACATCTATTCAAAGCAGTGCATATGAAGTGTTCTCGGCCACACCAGGCAGTATGTTGCCATACTTGCGCCCTCACCAATCCAGATCACGATTGCTGACATATACCAGCTGTCATTCTCTCTACCACCCAGATCCCGGTTGTGATACCCATCGTTCCTTCGTCGGCATCCTCTCCATCGACCGCAGAGAGCTCTGCCTCCCAGCCCACCGCCGCTTCTTCACCCGCAACCAGCACCGAGACTAGCGTTGTCGTGCTACCATTGCCAGTGCCTGCCGCGTCTTCCGGCTCCTCATCATCAGCACCATCCTCGTCGGAGTCGCTCAATGCCCTGTCTGTCCTCAGCTCAGCTCTACAGTCAGCTACGAACGCTGCATCCAGCTCCGCTGCGACGAGCGCTGTCGTGGTTCCGGTGCCAGTTCCCGTGCCTTCCGGCGCTTCGTCATCGCCAACAGCCGACGCTGTATCGGTCCTTAGTAATGCTCTCCAGAGTGCGACAGCGACGACAGTAACGACGACAGCGACAAACACAGTCAACGCCCTGTCAGTGCTCAGCTCCGCCCTACAGTCAGCGACGAATGCTGCATCCAGCTCCGTGGGTGCTGCAGCCTCGCCTTCCGCGCCTGCATCCGAGAGCATTAATGCGTTGACTGTGCTGAGCTCCGCTTTGGGTTCCATCACTGCCAGCGTATCCAGCTACCAGTCCGTGTTCCCTGGTGTCTTTCCTGGCCCGTCTGGCACGACTACTGTCACTGTTCTCACCACAGCCTCTGTTTCAAGCTCTGCTGCTGAATCTGGTGCTGCTGGGTTTGGCACTACCACCGTCACTACCGTCACCACCGCTTCTGTCTCAAATTCTGCGGCTGAGTCCGGCTCCGCTAGCTCCAGTCCTGCCAGCTCAAGCTCAGGAGAATCATCCGCAACTATCCCTATCGTGATTCCACTTCCTCTGCCTACAGGCTCCGGTATCAGCAGTGTCGTCTCCTCTGTCGCCAGCTCTCTGGCAAGTCAGGGCTCGGTAGCTCCATCAGCTGCAAGCAGCGCGGCCTCGTCGGTTGTGAGCGCTATTTCCAGTGCTGCGTCAAGCGGTGCGGCGGCTGCGACCAGCGGCGCTTCTTCCATCGCCTCCAGTGCATCATCCGCATCGGAGAGTTTGGTAGCAGGCGCGTCGTCGACAGCCTCCAGTGCCGGATCTGCAGTCTCCACTGTAACATCGACCACAACTGCATCTTCTTCCGGTGGCGCCAGCCAGTCTAGCACACTGAGCACGGTCACTTCATCACGCTCCTCCGCTACAAGCACAAGGGCCTCGACCACTCCTGCTTCATCAACGCCTCCTCAGAGCTCGACGCCACCAGCTCCCACGGTACGCAGTGGTGCGGCTCAGCTCCACGAGTTGTCCGCAGGGATGAGCGGCTTGCTGATTGCCGCGGCTGTCTTTGGTGCCCTGTAATCGGCATTATCAGTACGGCTTGTCGTATGCTTTCTTCATATCATCTTCTTATGTCACATTTTAGCGCTTGTCCGATAGATTTACATGGAGTTCAGGCCGGGTAGATACCAATGGGATATGGGTGGTTGGTGACTGGGCGTTAATTTTCACTTCTTCAAGATAGGGAGCACATGAGTTATTGTCGGACGATCTTAGGGAGGATACGAGCTCTGGGCTTCTTGACCATATGCTTTGCGACGAACATTATCTTGTAATAAATGACTGAGGTAGTCGGAGAGTTTCTTACTCAGCAATTCTGGAAATCACTCTTGAATGTCTGCTGGTCTGATACCGTGTTGTGGTTGTCACTTGATGATGAGCCTCGGAGTTCTGCCTCGCTTGAAAACGCATTGCCAACCTTGACTTCTACCAACCTCACTTCATCAACCTCGAAGATGCATGCTATGGGTTCTTCACTGAAACAACGGCATCGTCACTCTATGACTTGGCCTATCCAACTCTCTTCTCAATGAGGATCTGCTGCAGTCACCTTGTGCGAAGTTACTAGCCTTATCTCCTCCAATTCCACGAGGCTGTGCCCCCTTCGCATAAGTTCCTAAGTCAATGGGCGTTCACGTGCACTCTCGTTCTTGATGCGACGCTATGCTCTTTTCCTCTCAGCTAATGCAATTCCATCGTGTCATCATGTGACGTAGGTGATGTAGCCTGGGGAGAGATTAGTCACATGA
>Ga0139315_10062_pt1:0-7500 | contig 11487 bp, 8 predicted proteins | sample In3P11_FD_99380 | JGI IMG/M metagenome (GOLD analysis project Ga0139315, IMG submission 99380) | reverse complement strand
TGAATCAATCCATTCTCTCGACAAAAACGTTAAAATAATAATGGAATCTACCAATTTAAATTGAAAGGTCAATTTTCATTATATATTTTCATATATTTTATATGATATATTCATATAACGATCGATCTTCAAATTGATATCTTTCTCATCATTTTCCGAATGAGTTTCGCTCGGTCCTTGATTCTTCGAGATAATCTCATCCTTCTTGTTCGTGTTCTTGCCATATCCTGAATTTAAACTAATGGGATCAAAATCCCGATTGTAATATCTTTTCAATTGGAAAGATAGTAAAAGATGCGGAAATCTCAACCAATTTTGAGTGAAAGGCTTTAAATATTCTTCCGGTGTTTCATTTCCAAGTTCCATAAAGTTATGGATAGGAAAGAGTTTAATCAAATAGAAATTTTTTCTATCAATCATACTACTTTGATGATTGAAGCGATATATGAGGATCGATAATGTAAGTACTACTATACCTTTGACCAAAAAATATGGATTGCTTTTCCGTAGATCGCGTAAAAGCAACGTACTGAGAATTCTAGGATCAAAAAGCTTTATAAGGCGCTCCCGACGTGAAAGGATTTGAATTAACAATCTAATCAAATTGGATTTGGTCCATGGATTGCATAGAAATTGATAACTTTGTATCTCTTCCAATTTGATTATCCAGGGTCTTCTTCTTTTTTTCATTTATTTGAAACCCCCCCCTTACCTCTCCCTTTTGTTTTATCCCAATAAATAGAATATTTATAACATATATTGATTTCATATAATTGTAAATCTCGTGTCAACCAACCGATACCATTATGTCCCATGGATATAATTTATTTCACTTAAATAGGAAGGAAAATGACAACGAATCGGATCCAGTCCGATTTTTTTTATCTTCTTTTATGGGCGAACGACGGGAATTGAACCCGCGCGTGGTGGATTCACAATCCACTGCCTTGGTCCACTTGGCTACGTCCGCCCCGGAAAAACCCAATTTATCTATCTACAGTCATTTCTTCCAAGAATAAAAAATGAGCTAACGTTTGTTCTTATGTGGGTCGGCGACCTCTGATAGGGGATCAAAGCAAGATCGATGACTAACTCTCAACTCTCGAACAAGTTGTATGGCTTATTATCAAATTAATTCAATGAAATTTTATTTGAATGTCTATTGAGAATATTTGACATTAATCAAGTATGAGAGAAAGAATGTAAATGGGTCCCAATCCCGAACTACCCAATTTTAGATCTGAGTCTATACTCATATTATAGAATGAATATGTTGATGATCTTTATCCAGCATCCATGGCTGAATGGTTAAAGCGCCCAACTCATAATTGGCGAACTCGCGGGTTCAATTCCTGCTGGATGCAGGGGAACTGCACATATCTATTATTGATGGAATGGGAAGAAGTATGAAGAATAACACCAAACAATTGAAGCATACCAAGCCTTTCATTCATTTTATTGAAAGGCTTGGTATGCTTCAATTAAGCAATACACGATAACAATCCATCAGAGTATTATCCACCTATTGAAATAGATTCAACAGCGGCTAGATCCAGAGGAAAGTTGTGAGCATTACGTTCGTGCATAACTTCCATACCTAGGTTAGCACGATTAATGATATCAGCCCAAGTGTTAATTACACGGCCTTGACTGTCAACTACAGATTGGTTGAAATTGAATCCATTTAGGTTGAAAGCCATAGTGCTTATGCCTAGAGCGGTAAACCAGATACCTGCTACGGGCCAAGCAGCTAAGAAGAAATGTAAAGAACGGGAGTTGTTGAAACTAGCATATTGGAAGATCAATCGGCCGAAATAACCGTGAGCAGCCACAATATTGTAGGTTTCTTCCTCCTGACCAAATTTGTAACCTGCATTTGCGGACTGATTCTCAGTAGTTTCCCTGATCAAACTGGAAGTTACCAAAGAACCATGCATAGCACTGAATAGAGAGCCGCCGAATACGCCAGCTACACCCAACATGTGGAATGGATGCATAAGGATATTGTGCTCAGCCTGGAATACAATCATGAAATTGAAAGTACCAGAGATTCCTAGAGGCATACCGTCAGAGAAGCTTCCTTGACCAATAGGGTAGATCAAGAAAACGGCAGTAGCAGCTGCAACAGGAGCTGAGTATGCAACAGCAATCCAAGGACGCATACCTAGACGGAAGCTAAGCTCCCACTCACGACCCATATAGCAAGCTACACCAAGTAGGAAGTGTAGAACGATTAGCTCGTAAGGACCCCCGTTGTATAGCCATTCATCGACGGAAGCTGCTTCCCAGATGGGATAGAAGTGCAAACCGATAGCTGCAGAGGTAGGAATAATGGCACCGGAGATAATATTGTTTCCATAAAGAAGAGAACCAGAAACAGGTTCACGAATACCATCAATATCTACTGGAGGAGCTGCGATGAAAGCAATAATGAATACAGAGGTTGCGGTCAATAGGGTAGGGATCATCAAGACGCCGAACCATCCAATGTAAAGACGGTTTTCAGTGCTAGTGATCCAGTCGCAGAAGCGACTCCATAAATTTGCGCTTTCGCGTCTTTCTATAATTGCGGTCATGGTCAGAACTTCGTTTATAAAATCATCAGAGGCTCCCAAGCATAAGGCTTGTTATTTTACAGTATAATATGATCCATGTATCAATGTCAACCAATATCTGGGATGGAATTTCAATATCTATCCCAACGGGATAGATACTGAATCTATACTATATGGATGGATAGAATATAGAGGTATTTTAGATAGACTCTATCTTTCTTTTTTAGATATATTCCACACTCTATAGATCTATCTGTGGTTAGATACTCCATCAAATTATTTATTCCTGGTTCCAGAAATGGAAGATCAATTGGAATGAGAACAGATAGGATCGAATAAGTATTTTTTTTTTTTCGCTATAACGAAGTGCAACGCAATTCTGGAACCAAATTATTAATAAATTGATATGAGTGGAATATCAATTATTTATCACCTTTCTGGAGAACCCGTAGTGCGATAGTTCGTTCCCTGTGAATAGAAACAAATATTAAAAAAAACTTGATTAGATCCAGAACCAGAATAAGTGCACAGAGGTACCTATCAGATCAGAAATTTGATCCGGGTTGCCCGGGACTCGAACCCGGAGCTCGTCGGATGGAGTGGATGATCTGCTCCTTCAGTATCAGTAAGAGCGAGAAATCTCTCCCCAAACCGTGCTTGCAATTCTCATTGCACACGGCTTTCCCCATGTAATGTATCTATTTCCTAATCATTTTAGTTCTCGGATAGAAAAATAAAAATGATTCTGAATCGAGGCAATTACTCAAAGAGCATTTCATTGGTCAAATAAATTTTCTATTTTCAGATCCTGTATCTTTTGCCAGGAATTAGCTAGGGGATTTATCTCGGGAATATCTGAATGCCAAATTCGTTCTCTCTGCGAACGGGCCGCCGCTTTTGATGAAAAAGGCAGAGAATCAAATTCTCGTTCTTTTGAAAACGATTTTTTAAAGAGTTCTGGACCTAATTCCTTCCGAACTACACGTATCGTACTTTTATGTTTACAGGCTAAAGTTTTAGCACATGATAATGAAAGTATATACTTTATACGATATAAACCATCTCGATCAAAGGATCCACTGTAGTAATGAAAAAGATTTCTCCAAATTTGATCGAATCGATCGAGGATATCATCATCTGTTAGACTGGTCCAAGACAATTTACTAATTGGCCGCCCTGATATGTCACAGAATTTTTCTGTAGCCAATAATCCAATTATTGGTACAATCGGAACTATTGGATCCATTTCATTGGTAATAAGATCGGCGATGAATAACTCATCTAGCATTTTGGTTCTGACAAAAATAGGGTTCATCCGAACCCTCAAAAAATAACCTGGAGAAGAAGAACAATTCTTGGATAATTGATGAGAACAGACCCTATACGGTTCGGACCAAAGATGGAAATAAAATTGCCGAAAAATTAGAAGATAATATCTACATTTTTTAACTAGGAGATGAGCACCCTTTATAGCTATAATAGGTCTTTCGCCATATCTAACATAGTGAATTTTAGGATCCTTCAACGTCAACGACCAGATACTTTTCAGTGAATTTCGACGAGAAAAAATGATAATATGTTTTATCTTTCGATGAAAATGAGTTCGCTGAGGGAAAGATCCATGAGACAACGATCGTGAATGAGAGGATCGTTTAAGACGGGAAAATAAAATGGATTCGCATTCACAGACATAATAATTCAACAGGAACAGGAAGAATCTCGTATTTACTCTTGGGACGACAATAATTGATCTTTGTAAATTCTCTGGACTATTTCTATAGTCATAGAGAACAGATCGTAATGGGTGCAAGGAGGGAGCATCTCGGATCCAGCGACGAAAGGTTCGAACCAAAATTTCCGGATGAATAGAATAGGGTATTCGTGCATCTAATATAGAATTTGAATGCGGGAATTTATCCTCTAAGAAGGGAAATATTGAATGGATCGACCGGAAACTCTTACATTCATTCATCCCTTCCACAGAATATTTTGACCATATAGAGAACGGAACTTCCAGGACCAATGTAAGTGCTTCTAGTACCGATTCAGAATAGAAACTCTTCTTGCGATCAGCTAATGGATTTGGATCGCAATTCACGAATAAAACAATTGAATGATTTTGTTGACGTATTTGACCAATCAAACGTTTTACAGTTAGGAAACTTAATTGATCATTGGAACTTAAATGTTCCATCGGTCTGGAGGAACTTGATACATCCAAATAATGATCATGAGAAATTGCGTAAAGATCTTCCTGAAAAAAGAGTGGATATAAAAAGCATTGTTGCCAAAAGCTATCTTCCTTTCCGCATCTATGGAACTCATCCATTTTCAACCCTCAGCTATGGCCCTCGTTCATGAGAATAACCTCTTCATTTCTGATAAAATACATGGTGCGATCTAGTCGGAACAAGATAGGAAAAAAGAGATATATCCGGATATCAATATTCTATCTTCTATAGATTTACTACCCAAGGATCTCATTCGTCATGAGGAAGAACGAAAATCTTTTATCCTGGCAACCAATCGCTCTCCTGACTCATGGAATTAATAAACCTGGTCAGTACACTATTTATCTTACACATCTGTACTCGAGTATTTAGGACTCATTGTGAGTGTATAAATCCCTGATCTACTCAGGGAAAACCTCCCGATATTGGGTACTAAACTGCTCTTAACTTCTGATCAGTAAAGGGAATTCCTCGCTCGCTTAATTGGAACGAGGAACAGAAGCTCGTTTCTCTGGGTCTACTTATGATTCAAGTCATATAGCTTTCTCCATTGACTCATTCGACTTAACCGCGAATTGATTCAATCCTATTCACAATTATCACATTTGATCCGAAAGGATGAGCATATTATACATCCATCTAGGTATATAATAGACATTTCCCACCCATTTGATTCCTTAAATCAGATCCGGTCCTGATCGAATACAATCAGGTATCCGAGAAATAATATCAGGTATCATAAAGATCATATGTTGGAACGACATGCTTTTTTTTCCGTTCATTATACTTCGAGGATCAGTCGTAGTCTTCCGAACTTTACCGATGGTATCGACGAGTTTTTTACTTCATTCAAATGTGTAAAAGATCTTAGTCGCACTTAAAAGCCGAGTACTCTACCATTGAGTTAGCAACCCATATTGCGAATAGATATTGAGGATATATACGATCGAAGTGGAATGCGAGGTTACTCAATATGAACCGGTAAATCCTACCAATCTAATTGACGAACGGGAGGGATCAAAAACCTACGTGAATGACCAAATAATTCACTCGTCAGTTCATATCGGAATATGTAGAGTTTCGATCCACCATTCCAGAATAAAGTAATCTAGGTTATGAATAAATGATCCATCGACAGAATTATCATGATTGGATAGAATCACTGATAAACGATGAACCTAAGATATCTATTTCTATTGTGAATGGACGAATTATATCGACACAATACACTATTGTCAATCCAGAATAAGAGATAAATTAATTGTTGGATTAGCGCTATATTGGGACGAGATGTTAGACGCATCGATAGAAAATCCTAGGCTTATTTGTAACAATAGAACGATTCAAATATTCGTTTTGTATGGAATCACGTGGAAACGAGATTTACTTGGAGAGTATATAATAAAATAAGAATAATGTTGAGCCAAGGGCATTTGATCCGAATATGAAATGATGTCATAATCCATATCCACGAAATTATGTAAACTACCGCATCGTTTCAGACAATGTTTTGAAGATTCCTCCCTGATCTCGAATCATGATCGAGATCACTGATCTCGAATCATGATTCGAGACGTGATTATGAATAGTCATTAACTCAAATGATATGATAGGAATAGGTATCGAATCGGATCCACTCTTTTTGTATAGAATACACTCAATGTAATCAATTAATTTATATTTATTAGGTACTTAACTTAATGCTTCTTTAGCTGCGTGCATTACCTCGACAGTAACGTTCAAAATGCCCTTTCGTCGTGCAAATTTTTCTGTATTTCTTTTTACTTCGTCCCTTACAAAACGGGGAATTTTACCCAATTCTTGCCGACTTTCAGGATCCCAAATTGGACTAATATCCGTGGATAAGGATTTAGTCATTATTTCCTTCGTATCATGACCACAAAAAATATCTAGAAGATGATCCTCCATACCCAGAGCGAATGAGTTATAAACTAGATCAGCTATTTGATTAGTACCTTCGTAACCCAGGAAGGGTCGATATCCCAAGGAAAAATTTTGGATATGAGCTGGGGCGGAAATAACTCCACAGGGAATTTCAAGACGTTTACCAATATGACGTTCCATTTGAGTACCAAATATTGCAGAGGGTTCCACGCGAGAGATAATATCTCCTACTTCAGCATGATCATCTGTGATGATTATCTCATCACAAAAATCTTTAATTTGCTCTTTGAACCATTCTGCATCATGTTTACAATAAGTACCTGTACAACTCACACGAATTCCCATCTCTCTAGCAAGTATCTTAGTGATTGAAGCAGCATGAGTTGCATCACCAAAAACGACTGTTTCTTTCCCCGTAAAATTCTGACAATCGATAGATCTTGAGAACCAAGCAGCTTGGGAAACGAATCGAGTTTGTCCATCGATATAGGATTCGTAATCAACCCTTTTGCTCGATAAAATAGGAGCCGCCAAGGTCTCAAGAGATTTATTTATCTGTCGGATGCACTCGGCCATATCTACAGCTCCCATAGGAGTTGTAGATACATAAGGCATTCCAAATTCCTTATTCAAATACATCGCTGTCATTAAGCCCACTTCACGATAAGGAATTAAATTGAACCGAGCTTTCGGTAAATTTTTCGGATCCTCTACAGATCCTCCTTCAGGAATTATTTGATTAATTCTGATGTCCAGATCTTTTAATAAACGTCTCAACTCACGACAATCATGTCGATTATGAAAACCCA
>Ga0139315_10061_pt1 | contig 11512 bp, 12 predicted proteins | sample In3P11_FD_99380 | JGI IMG/M metagenome (GOLD analysis project Ga0139315, IMG submission 99380) | reverse complement strand
TGCTCGTCTTGTCTTTTGATTTCGACTTCTGCATAATGGAGGAACTAGGAGATAGCGGATCCACATGTACAATGTCTTCACAGACATGCACTATCGACTTGATCAACGAAGTCTTACCGACACCTACGCGCAACCGTCAGCAACTCTCCCATCTCAAAGAATTCATCTCCAACCTACCCGCTCGTCCAGCAACCATAACCTTCAACCTCCCCATCCTCCTGCCCCTCTCCGTAAACGGCCGTCTCGTTGGCATCCTGATACTCGGCATGACCAACTGCGGCGCACTCCCCATCCCCTCTCCCTCTTCCCTCCCTCCACCCCTCTCACTCCCCTCCTCCTCCTCTCCACTGCTAACAACAGCCACACTCCCACTCTCCGCTCCTTCACTGCCCTCCCCCTCCGCACCGCCAAGCTCACTCCCCTCCTCATCGCTCAGCCGAAAACTCTTCAAACTCACACTCCGCGGCGTGCCTACACTCCCGCCTACCGGGCTCTCCCCATTCAGCGGCGTGAGCGGCTGGCTCAGCGTGTTCAGGCTCGCTCTTCTCAGATGCCCTTGCTGCTGCTGAGTCGTCGGGCTCCTCTGCGTCGGACTCTCCTTCTCATGGATGTACTTCTCGAACGCGGCGACCTTGGCCTTGACGAGGTTCTCTTGTATCTCCCCTCCTCCAATCTTCCTCTTCTTCTTGCCGGTGCTGCCGGATACGCTCCCGGAGACGCTGCCCGCGACGCTGCCACTCCTCTCGGCACCGGCTTCAGACCCGGCCTCGTCGTCGCTGTTCTTGTGGCTGCTGGTGCCGAAGGCGTCGTCGAGCGCGTCTTCGAGGCTTTGCACGCCGTACGTGCTATCCCTTGTATCCCTCCCCGTGTTGTGCCGGCTACTCGACTGCGACTGCGACTGCGACTGCGACTGCGACTGCGACTGCGACAGCGAAGCTTCCATCTCCTCGCCGCTGCGCAGGAAGAAGGTCGTCGGTGCGCCGTGGCTGGGTGTGACAGGCGGTGGAGCGGAGCCAGCGGCGCTGGGCTTGCGGGAGCGGGGGGTTGACGGGAAGGTCGTGTCGGTGGATGTCGGTCGCATTGTGAGATTGTAGGAATGTGTGGAGATTCAGTGCAAGGGAGCGACCGTGGTGGTGGATGTGTGGAATGCGGCGGTCCCTGGGGATGGGTTGCCGATGGCGGAGATGCGCGGGGACGTGTACTAGGCAGATGCAACAGGTAGATATGTAGGATCTGGCAGTCTGGGATCAGGCGAAATAGAAGGTCAGCACGAATCGCCGCCTTGCATCGAGTGTCGTGTGTCAAAGGGTCATGTTCATGGCGTGTGAGTTGAACGCAAGTGCTTGTATGGTACTTCGGGGTCATGATGTCCTGGAGGCTGATCATCCGCCTGCGCTAAACCCAAACTGTGAGACTAAGCGTCACGACAGCTGCTTAGAGGAAACATCACCGGCAGCATGCAAAGTAGATAGGTAGGTATCCAGTGCAAGAACTAGCATTTACACCGTGTCTATCGTACACATGCTCAATACCTAGGTGTAGGGAAGATCCAGTTCAGAACCCTCCGCCACCACTCCATCTGTAAGCACCTCCGTTCTGATCTTCTACCCTGTGAAGCAACAACAGCAACAGAAATAGCTCCCTACTAGCTACAAAAGGCCTGCGTCAGTCCAGCTCGTTCCGCTGCAAAGTAGGCTCAAAGGCCGGTTCACAGCAGCAGAAGCACGAATAGACAAAGGACCATAGAAAGGAGAAGCAAGGTGCACGCCAGAAGATACAATAGAATGCAAGTAAGGCGCGTAATGAAGCATCAAGCGCTATGCAACAATGAATCCAGAGGTTGAGGAAGTAGCAGTAGATCGAGAGGCAGGAAGCAAGCTTTTTACAACGGTAGAATGGCGGCTTTTGAACAGCTGACATATCGTACAAGCGGCGAACGTGTATACGTAAGTCATCAAAAAAAACATAGCCGAGAAAGGTGATGTGAAAGGATGCGATGTGAGCTGTGGTCTCGGGATAGACCAGCGGCTCGGAGATGCGTGAGCGAGAGCCGACCGTTCAGGTTCACGCGGCTTGAGGTGCACCACCACGCGCGCCCCTAGCACTGACGTTGCCTCCCCGTCCGCGAGGGACGAAACCACCACGTCCGCCGTCTTGTTTGAACCCGCCACGGCCCTGACCAGCTGGACGACCGTCACCCCGGCCGCGTCCCATGCCCCCTCGTGGGTGGTATGGGTACGAGCCTGGGCGGAGACGACGCTCCTCGACGTACACTTGTTCGCTGCCAATCTGGTGTGGGTTGGCGGCAACAGCAGCCGGAAGCCAGCTGGAGTGGCGAAGTCGACGAACGCACAGTTCTGTTTGAGGAGCGTCAGTTGTCTATCAGTGCGTGACGATTGGCATTTGTACGTACCTTCTGTCGGCTGACATCAAAGTAAGAAACCTCGCCAAACTTCTGAAGAGCAGCCTTCAGCGCATCGGCGTCGATGTTCTCATACACGTTCTTGATGTATGCACGCGAGTTCTGTGCTTCGGCAGCGGGAGCTTGAGCTTGAGTCCTTGATTGTTTCCTGTTGTGGTCGTGTCCTACGGACTGCCAACCAGCTGAATCCTGATCGGGAGTTGGCTCACGGGCTGGTGGAGTAGACACGGCTTGCGGGGCTGGAGCGGGTGTCGGCTGGGGTTGCGCAGGCGGTGCGGCCTTGGGCTGCGAAGGGGCTTGTGAAGGAGCGGCGGGAGTCGGGATGGCGGGAGTAGCGACGGGCCTAGAGGAGGCGATGAGGCTGGCCCAAGTCTTAGGTGCAGCTGGTTTTGGTGGTGCGGCAGGAACTGCAGGCGGGGCAGGAGACGCCTTGGGCTCCGGTGCAGGCTCAGCAGGCGTTGGTTCGGGGCTCACTGGCTTCTCCTCCTCTGCGGCCTCCACGGCGGATGCTTCAGCTTCCTTCACAACTTCCTCAGCAGCGGCGTCTTGTTCTTGGGTGGACATAGCGGCAGCCGGCGCGTCTTCCGCATGAGCAACCTCTGTGGTCTCAGGCTCAGGCACTGGCGTACCGTTCACCTCGGCGGCTGGAGCAGAGCTCTCCTCAGGCGCGGCAGTCGCCTCTTCCTTCTGAATCACCTCCTCCAACTTGTTGTCGACCTCTGCGGCGTCATGTTCTTGCGCGGCAGGGTCGTTGGAGCTCGTCAGGCCCTTCGGCTCCGGCTCTCCAGCAGTAGGTGCGGGCTCTTGGTAACCACCAGCGACTGTGGACGGGTCTTGTACTTCATCGTTGACCAGTTCTTCCTCTTCCTCAGCGATGTAGCGGAAGATGTCGTTGAGAACAAAGTATCCGTTGGTCTGGCCAGCGAGGACGAAGGTCTGGGCGAACTTGCGGTGGGGCAGCGACTTGTTCGAGATTTCACCGATGACCTGGATGACGATGTTCTGGTCGGAGGCTTGAGAGTCGACGTTGGTGATGCGGACCTTGCAGTCCTGGAAGTCGAGCTCTTTGATGCGGTCGTTGATGGCCTGAGATTTTCCAGGTAGTTAGTGGATGGGAATTGATGGGCCTGACAGCAGAGAACCCACCTTCTGACCAACGCAGACCTCCACCTTCTCCTCCTCAACGCCAGACACGAACTGAGAGCGCTTGTTATAGAACAGCTAGAAACGCGTTAGCGCATCACACTTGCTGCCGGTGCCAATCGTGCCATGCTTACGAAAAGCTTTTCCGGACTCCTGCTCAAGGTCGTGTAGTATTGCTCAACGAAGTACCAGCCAACCTCCTCCTTGGGTATGTCGGCAGCGCCGTTGCTGGAGGTGGTAGTGCTTGCTGAAGAGGCTGGAGCGCCGTACCCAGCTGCGGCCGAGGTGGCATTGTTGGCGTTGTGAGCAGCGTAGTTCTGCTCAGTAACTCCGTAGCCCTGCGCCTGGTGAGGCGCATAGTTGCCGTTGACCGGCATCAATGTCTGATCCGTTGCCATTGTCTGGATTCTGATGGTGGGTTGGTGATTTAAGGCGGCGCTTATGGGAGAATGGATATTAGATCAGCGATATACACGAAGAGATGCTACTCGGAAGTAAGGTCAGTTCAGATATTCAACCGGAGTGGTTGACCACCGGAGAATTGCAGGCGAGCGAGCTACCGCACGTACATTCGAATATACAATCAGCAGTATGAAGTCAAGGACAGCTTGGAGTAAATCGCAAGGGTATCTGGCCCGGACAGGCGGAGGTCGATTAGAGCTCAAGGAGAAAGCGCGTCAGATGGCTTGAACAGAGAAAAGCGTGTGGGTGTGTTGGCTATTAACGGTCGAGTGGTGGGTCGCGATGTGCAAGAGAGAAGCTTGAGGAGAGCTGGAGGTTCGTCGTGAGGGCGGCGGAAGGTGCGCTTTCGTAGAAATTAATTCCGTTCGAACCCTTCCCAACTCGGCTTAGCGCCACGTTCCATGTCAAACCGTCAATTGACCTCGGGCAAACTTCAACACTGCAAACATGGACATCGAGCAACAGTCCAAACCGCCAGAATCAGAGCATCGAAGATAACCAATAGGTTATCGCAGTTACACCTTCGACTATCGCTGAGTCCGGGATCTCAGCTGGGCCAGTTCTGCGACAGCTTCTTCATATTGCAGCGCATTCCGCGCGTCCGATAGCTCCTGCTCGAATCTGGGACGCTGACTCTGCAACGAGGCCGCAACTCTCGGATCCCCTACTGACCCAATTGCACTTTGCAGATCGCTTGACAGCCGTTCTCTGTTGTAAATTGTGTCTCGCAGGGCTTGCTGCTGCTGGGAGCTTGTGTTGGCGGGTGTATAGGGGCGTAAGCGCCGGCGCGGGCCCCAGGTTGCGGTTGAGCTCCGTATGTGTAGCGGTCCCGAGGCGGCCGATCTCTGTAAGGGTCATGAGGTGGTGGAAGGACTCTATGTTCCATGCCGGGTGGTGGTGGACGAGTGCTCAGAATGTCATGGTATGACTGACGGATGGCGGAAAACCCTACTGGTGGATCTGTGACCGGGCTGCCGGAAGACTGAGGGCCAACAGGTGAGGGAAGCGCAGGTCTTGGTGGCCCATACTGATTGTACCCATAGCCAGAAGGGGCTGGAGGAGGATGAGGATATGGCATGGTGTGTTCATTTATGTAAGTGTACTCTAGGTATGGCTTTATGTATGAAGCGATATGATGTCGAAGAAGTTCAGGGACTACTATGAACCGTGGTGACTGATCAAGTAGACGTACACTCCCAGCACGATGCCTATTCGTGGCATTGTTGTATCCTTCGGAACAACCCAGCTTTGTACCTTCGGTAAAGCTAGGCCACTCGTTTACAACGAGTGGCTCCCACCTGAACGTCAAATCCCACCCTAACGTCACTTTTTAAATTTTAGAGAATGAATTATATTCTATAACGCTAATGTGATTACCTATAGTCTGATTCCTATATATAATAAATATATTAAGGTATAGAGGCTACCCTATAAAAATAATAATCTTATCCTTTATCTTATTATCCTCCTACTACTACTTTTCTATATAGCGTTAAGTTATTACCTCCTCTTTCTAAGCCTAGTTTATACGTATTAAACGAGCTTTATACGTATAAAGTAGACCTCCCTTTTACATAACTCTTCTACTTCCTTTTTTATATTATTTATATACCTTCTCGGCAGCCTGCGTTTAGAAGAGGTGGTTAAGAGCTAGGTTACTAGCTTCCGCTTACTTAAGGCTACCCTTAAGGAACTTATAGATAGTACTATTATTTAGATTAAGCTTTTTATTGCCGATAAGCTATATAGTAAGATTATAAAGAGCTATACTAGTAGAGGGCGTCTCTACTATACCTAGTAGTGGCGTTTTTAGTAGTGAGGGTATGCGAGGTTGAGTAGCTACTTAAGCGCGAATTTAGTCGACTATAACGTCTAGATTCTATAGTATTAAGCTAGTTTAGTTCTAAGCGGATAGAATAGTCGATTACTTAAGCGTTTAGAATTAAATTAACTCTAGTGTAGCTAGGAACTTAATTTTATTAAAGTTAGTACACCCTATATAGGTCGTAGTATCAACCGCCTTAACGTGCTAATACTTGTATAGCTGGAATACTATAACATTAAGTAGCTATAGAAAATGCGTTACGTGAGGCGGTAGAAAGTATAGAAGAATCTTATAATTATTACTATAATTAAGGAATTCCTTTATAGCGTGCGAGCTATAGTTATCTAGTAGAAGTAGCCTCTAGGCTTTAATTTACCATTTAGCGCTAAATTTATTAAAATACTTTAACTGAGCAAGTAAGATCTCGTTATTAGTATATCTAGATTTAGATATAGCTATTAGAGTATCGCCATCTAACTCGTTATTAATCTAGCCTTTAAGGTGGAGTTACCTAGGTAGGATAACTAGCGGTAGTAAACTATTACCATTACCACTAATTATCTCGCTAACTATGACTAACTCACAATTTTGTGAGCATGCTAGGTAGGCCTATTAATTAGTGATTTTTGTGAGAATCCACTGGCTATGTACATAGCCAATTAGGAATCTAGATTCGTTATAGTTGTATATATCTCTAGGAGGGATGCTAAATTCATCTAGTAGCTAGCGGAGGCCTAGAAACTATTCCTGAATTACCTTAGGCTTATACGTAAGTTAGCGATCAAGCTATAGTGGCTTTGTAACGCGGGTTTGGGAATGTGGGTAGTCATGATATCTGGCATGGTGTTGTGGCAATGTGTTGAGGCTGCGGTTCGCCTGCGCCTCACCCTCGGGCCTTCGGCTCCGACCCCCGAGATTATATAGAAGAGGAGAACACCCCGCACGGGAGTTCTCTAAGGATTAGTCTACCAGTCTATCAACGAGAATAAAAGACATTACTGGGGTGCCATTATCTTCACACTGATACAACCCTAGGCACTAGCCTATTACAGGCTTCTAGCGTCTTTTTAGATACTCTAGATGCATACGCATCTAGCGCCCTATCTAGTTATAGCTAATTGCTGGAGGAGGGCTGCTAGACTTGCTATAAGCTAATTATAGAATTAGATTTACAGCAGCCTTAACATGCCTTAGGCGCGCTAAGGGCCCAAGCTCGTCTAGGTAATTAAGGTATTAATATAGCCTAGCGTCTTAATTAGCTATAAGCTAATAATTTATCTTAATTTATTATATTTTAGGCTTACAACTAGTAAGGTGTTTTCGAAGCCGGCTATATGGTACGTTAAAATAGCGGGCTATAGATGTAATTAATAGAAAATCACGATTTTAGATAGCTTTAGTAGCTTCCTAGATATTAAATTTAATCTCTTAATAAGTCTTAGGTATTACGACGGCAAGTGGTGGAGAGTTATAGGGTTAGAAAGTGTAGAATAGGTGAGAAAGTGACGTTAGGGTGGGATTTAACGTTCAAGTGGGAGCCACTCGTTGTAAACGAGTGGCCCAGCTTTACCGAAGGTACAAAGCTGGGTTGTTCCGAAGGATACAACAATGCCACGAATACCTCGAGCAGCAGATGTATGGCTTTTAGGAAGCTCGAGCTCAAGATGTGTTCATAGTAAATTGATTTGTAGAATGACATGATCCGAAAACTTGAGGAGCAGATCTCGGACACGTATGTGAGTGCCTCCTATCATTCATTGCTCGATGTCATAGGGCCTGTATCAACATCCTATGTGTTTACCCCTGTAACAGTAAGTTAGTCAGCATAGCAAGTTTGCGTACGCTGACACATCGCTATGAGGAATGGGCATGAGAGAAAGCCTAGCAATCACGAATTGACATGGTAGTCGAATTGCCACGCACCCCAGCTCAGAGTCAGCTGCCGGCTCGCCAGGTCCACTTCACCTTCCCTAGAATGCGTAATTCAAGCAGCAGAGGTATGAGGCTGGCAGTCAGCTGCTGGATCTCTGTGCTCTTTCGCCCTCATAACTTTAGCCTGCGAGTTTCATTACACAGCCCGACTTTCAGTCAGCTGCTGGCCCTTCGATTCGGCATTCACCCTTCCCAGAACACGTAATCCAAGCAACAAGTGTATGACGCTACCGCAGTCAGCTGGCAGATTCGTGCTTCTTTCTTCTGTGGTTCTTCCACATTCCGTCACATTCAAGATATGTTTGAAACAGCTGATAACTTGCATAAGCAGCATTGTCTATGTCTTAGTTACATAGTCATCTACCGACACAGCTCCTGAGAGCTGTCTGCCGCAGCTCAATAAGCAATTTTGAAGCCGTTACTTGAATATCTAGGACCCCGTCCAGCATTATTGCACCGAGTTCAGCACATGGAGAAGCAGTAAGGGAGCTTAGCATACATTTCCGATTCCCGCAAATAAAAGAAAAATCAGATAAGAGAGGAGAAAAGAGAGAGTAAGCCACATCACTTGTCTGATCAGCGGCGAGACATCCAATCTATGATTGCTGCTGCTGAATCCACCCATGAAGCTTCAACTTCGAGCACCGAAGATTTGTCCCCACATCAGGCAAGATTTGCAGGATCTGCCTACTGCAGCAAGCCATAGCGGTCGCGCAGCTCTTGGCGGGCTCTGAGGATTTCATCCCCAAGATTATTGAAGTGTTGCGTCAACTTTTCCCTCGCGTCGTGAGCCAATACTGTATTCTGTAGCATCAATGCTGTGGTGCTCCTTTGCCGCTCGTTGTTCACTCATATGGAGGAGGAGGGTTTTGAGGGTCGTAGTGTTCCCATTGCATGGTTACATTGTTGAAGAAGAGTTGACCAGCATACATAAGGTGGACGTGCTGAGGCGGAGGATGACCAGGGTCTTGATGCTGAGCTTGGGGTGTGTTCGAGCTCTCAGCATATGAAGGGGTTTGGCCTTGATATGATTGAGGGTCTTGGTGCCATTGTTGAGGAGGACCTTGGGTCCCGGCTGAGGAAGAGCCTTGGTTTGGTGGACGGGGAGGATAAGACATTGTGAGTCTATGCAAGGCTGCCCGGTGCGTATGAATATAAGGCCCGACCTCGAAGGGCGGAACAGCCACGTCTATGAGGGCAAGGAGCTATTGGATATATTAGGTGTGGTGCAACACTTTATTTACACGAACAGAGTAAGTTGGAGTTAGAAGGAGCCAATGGACTGAGAAAAGCTTATAGTGATGATTTGAAGAAGCAGAGAGTCTACGGAAGAGAAGCACTCCTCTATATACACAGACAAGTTCCAGTCGTCATCAATTCCGCAACGTCACAGCAATCATACGTTAGAGTCAGCTGCCGAATGCTTATGCATCCTCTGGGTGACAACTCTACACGTGGTAAAGGCCCAAACCCAGTTTGAACAGACCTGCATTCTGTCATTAAGAGCACTACTGACGTGGTCCTTGCACAAGCATTCATCAACCCGATTTCCATGACGCTGACCACTCCGGACCCTGACATGACTGAACTAGCCCACTGAAACTCAGGTTTCGCTCATTGATCATCAAGCATTGAGGAGCAGTAGTAACATCCTGATATACAACATCGGACAGTGCAAAGAAGTAAGTTGAAGAGAGGTTATTGAGGCTTGTCGCCGCAGTGGGAAGGAACGAAGCATAGGCGGGCAGTTCCTGAGCACGTGGGTTAGTCCCGGCTATTACTGGGACTGCAAAGTCATAGAAACATGTTCAGTGGTGACGCATGATACATGACTTTTGCGGCAGGCAAGCTGGCGAACGTGTCATATCTAGACAGCGAAAAAGGACACACGGAGATATGGACTTATAGCGGTTCACTAACAATGCAAGCACAGACGGTAAAATGATCACAGGTGAGTGCAGTTTCAGGTGAGCGTTCGGATTACATGGTAGGAAAGACGTCGTCAGAGCATAAGTTCCGCTACCATGGCGGCAGACCGCAAGAGCTAATGATACATTCATGTGCCATTAGAGAAGAGAAAGCCAATTTGGGAGGAAACAGATTGTGTAGCCTCAGGTCTCAGCAGTGGAAAAGTTCAAACTGTCATCACCGCTGAGCAATCGCCTCTAGTCAAAGCCCCCTAGAAGCCACCACGGCGGCGGCGTCCACGATGACGACCACTAAAAAGATCAACGTCTGGTCCTAGGTCAGGACCGCCAGGATGGCCACCGTAACCAGGGAAGCCCGGTCCGTCAGTACGTGGACCCAGACCAGGGCCACCTCGACGAGGACCCATGCCAGGGCCTCCAGGAAATGCACCCATGCCAAGGTCGCGAGGACCGTCCATTCCGCGCTCGCCTCCTTGTCTCCCATCAGGAGCCATGTAAGACGTAGTGTCCTGAAGGAGGCGCTGCATTTGTTGTCAGACTCTCATGATTTCCTCGAGTATTTGATTTCCCTCCATGTGCAAACGGGCTCCATCAGGAGTACCGTAAGCATGCATCTGAGCCGCAAGGATTTCGTCGTACGTGGGTTTCACCGGGAAGTGCATAACACCTAGTAATGCATAATCCGACCACATCAAACCTCACCCACTTCGCAACGCAACCACGCACCACGTAGGAAAGCTAAGAAGTTAAAAACGCGTAGGGTGGATCTTTAGGGATAGTGCTATAGTATTATAAAATAACTTTTTTAGATTTCCGCCGTGCAGCTACGTAGTACCTAAGTGAATGGAAAAGCTCCGTTTTTAGCCTCTACCTTTTTCCTCCGGTCGCATTCCCCACGTATCACTCTGGCTAGATATCTAGATAGATAAACTAAAAGCCTACGTCTAGAAGAGTAATATCCTAGAATATAAACATGAGTTACTACCTAATGTAGGAGATATTTACATTCTAATTCACCCATAGCCGAACAACTATACAGTCCCCCTCTTCCACCTCTATAATATTACGAGGAGTAGGGCTACTATCGTCGCGAGTAGCTCCTTTTAAAGCCTCTAACCTAGGCTTTTTCCTCGCGCGTTTACTAGCCGCCTCGTCCTGCCCCCGTTTTAGACTTTCCAAGTCTTCCGTAGTAAATAAACCAGGCCCTACTAGCTTTCTCCGCGACCTAGAGCTCTTTAACTCGAGTGCCTTTTTAGCTTCTACTAAGTCGGCACGTAAGAGGGCGTTCTCTACGAATAAATTCTCTATTCCACTAGAGAGTAGACCCGCGGCACGGCGTTCTGGAGAGGAAGTAGCGAGGTGAATGACTTTCCTAGAAAGGCGCCGGAATGCCTTTAGTGTTCGTGGAGGTGAAGGTGAAATAGAACTACTAGAGCTTTTACTCCCGCGTGGGATAGATTCTCTAGGTAGCTCTTTATAAACCTCGCGTGGATTAAGAGGCACTAAGCCTGCCTTTCTCCACGCGGATTTAATAGTAGTCAAAGTAAGAGCTTTTTTCCGCGCCACGCGTAAAAGGCTCCAGAAATTATGTTTTCCTATACTTAACGCGCCGTGGCAACGTTGCGTAAAGGAATCAACCTCCACGGAGTAATAGTGCTCGTATGGGCTAAATACTCCTACGTCTAGAGGTTGGAGGTGGTGGGTTGCGTTTGGGGGGAGGTAAAAAAGGAGGATTTTATTGCCTAAGCAATATTCCGCAAACGCTAGAGACGTATGGCTTGAGTGGTTATCTAGAACAAG
>Ga0139315_10057_pt1 | contig 11809 bp, 17 predicted proteins | sample In3P11_FD_99380 | JGI IMG/M metagenome (GOLD analysis project Ga0139315, IMG submission 99380) | reverse complement strand
TCTAACTGAAGTCCATCATGCAATAGCTCAACTAACCCATAAGTAAAGTGTATTTCCTTCTGGCAGTTGCATGTACCACATCCGTAGCTCGAACTAAAGTGCTACAAGAGGATAAGATAATGTTCATAGTCCAAATATTATTAAGAGCTAATAATATTCGACTGATCTATTTTTAGACTGGCAATCTAAAAATAAACTCCACCCATATGTCTAAACATAGAAGTCCATCGATTTTTACCAACGTGACCAATCATCCACAAATAGCATCCTGCAACTCATAAACCATGATCCATATGTCTAAAAATAGACTTTGCACCAAAAATAGCATGCGGGCCCACTTAGTGAAGGTGACTTCTTTTCACTAAGCTCCATCATCTTGTTTCATTTTCAACAACAATAGTACTTGGGTGATAATTTATTATCCTTCTTAGCTTTCTTGAGGGACGTTTGTTTGTTTGGTTGTAGCCATAAAAATACCCAATCGCCTACATCAAAACTTCTTTCATTGCAATGCTAATTTTCTTGTTGTTTCATTCGATTCTGCACCAAATCGAGGTTATCCTTTAAGAGTTGGAGAACTTGTTGTTGATGCTCGATGTGATCTTCCACTACTTGAAACTTAGAATTTTCTCTTAAAAATGATGTCACGTATGGTGGATGATATCCCTAAAGTGCCATAAATGTGGTCATTTTTTCTACATCATGGAAGGAAGTGTTATAGCACCATTCAGCTAGAGGTAACCACTTGACCCATTGTGTTTATTTATCAGATTCAAAGCAATGAAGCTATCCTTTTAAACATTTGTTCACTATCTCATTTTTCCCATCATATTCAAGATGATAAGATGAGCTATGAGCTAATTTAGTACCAAGATAAGAAAATAATTTCATCCAAAATTTTCCAGTGAAAATAGGATCTTTGTCACTTACAATAACCTTTGGGTTTCCATGTAGCTTTTGAATTGTATCCATAAATGCAGTAGCAACTGTATTGGCTTTAAAAGGATGAGATAATGCACAAAAGCATGCATACTTGGTAAGTCTATCAACTACCACCATGATGACACTCTTTCCATTAAACTTGGGTAATCCTATGATAGAATCCATTGAGACCTCCTCCCAACACTGACTTGGAATGATTAAAGGTTGTAATAGACCTAGGGTCTTAATTGTCTCATCTTTATTTTTCTTGGCAAACCAAACATTCTGACAAAAACTTTTGAATATCATATTTTTCCAGCTAATTGTATCATTTGTACTAGTATCTTGTTTCAACTTTTGAATGAGTGTCCACAACTCTTTATCATTCTTCCATTCATCCCTTGTTTCAGTTATCTAATCAGGTTGGACAATAGAAATGGCACAAAGAAATGCTTCCACATCCTCATCCTTTCTTGAAAGTGCATCTGCAACAACATTTTTCTTCCCTTTTTTATAGATTGTTTCAAATTCATAACCCAACATACTTGTGACCCATTTTTTCTGATCTTTTGAAGATATTATTTGTTCCAAAAAGTATTTAAGAATATCATGATATGTTTTTACCTTGAAGTGTATTCCCATTAGGTAAGGTTTCCATTTCTTTAGTGCATGTAGTATATCCAACATTTCCTTCTCATAAATAGGTTTGTGTAAATACTTTCCTTTGATTGGATGACCTTCAAAAGAAATGGGTCTTCCTTCTTTCATTAAAACAACACCAATTCCTTTTCCTAAGGCATCACATTCCACAATAAATGTTTTTGTGAAGTTTGGAGTAGCTAAGACCGGTGTTTGGCACATCGCCTCCTTAAGATGTTAAAAGGCCTTAGTTTCTTCTAGAGTCCAAGAAAATGCATTGTCTTTAGTAATTTTGTTAGAGGTGTTGCTATTATCCCATAATTCTTAACAAACTTGCGATAATACCCTTCCAACCCAAGAAATCCATGAAGATGCTTTATGGTTGTGGGGATTTTCCATTCCTTAATGGCTTTAATTTTTTTAGGGTCTACCTTAACACCCTCATGATATACAATATGATCCAAATATTCCACCTCCTATACTCCAAAGAAACATTTGGAGGTTTTTGCATATAATTGTTTCTCCTCCAATAATTTGAGCACCCTATCAACATGTTGAACATGATCCTTCCAATACTTGTTGTAGATTAGTATATCATCATAAAACACTAACACAAATTTTATAAGGAAGGGTTTGAAAATGGAATTCATCAAACCTTGAAATGTGGAAGGTGCATTAGTCAGGCTATAAGGCATGACCAAAAATTCATAATGACTCTCATGAGTTATAAATGTTGTTTTTGGAATGTCTTCAGTCTTCATTATAATTTGGTGATGTCTTGAACAAAGATCCATCTTGGTGAAGTAAATTGCTCCATGTAATTCATACAACAATTCATCAATGAAAGTAATGGAAAATTTATCTTTAATAGTGAGCTTGTTGAGCTCCCTATAATTCGGACACATACGCCATGATCCTTCCTTTTGTGCACTAATATTACTAGAGCAAAAAAATAGCTTTGACTAGGTTGAATTATACCAACCTCTAGCATTTCTGGAACCATACATTCAATTTCACTCTTTTGGGCATAGAGATATCTGTAAGGCCTGATGTTCAGAGGAAAATTTCCTAGAATCAAATGAATAACATGATCATGATCACGAATATATGGGAGGATTTTGGGGGTTTGAAATACCTTGGAATGATTTTCCAAGACTTTACGAAGATCCAGAGAAATAGATGATTTCGATGTTTGAACCTCTAGTGAACATAATTATGAAATTAAGCCCTATAGTTCTTTCTTCAAAAGTTTTGTCATGCCATTAGAGCTGATTCAACTTCCTTTCCTTCCCAAAAAAAATTGAGAAAAGTTCTCAAAAATTAAAATCTAGTGTCCCAAAAGATTGTAACCGTTGGACTCCTATTACAACATCACACCACCCATTGGAATGGAAAGTATTAAACTATTCAATACACATTCCCCCATTGTTAGCTTGATATTATGGCACTTTTTAGAGAAATTGATAGTTCCTCCATTTATAACCATAACTTGACACTTTGGTGCTAGATATAGGAAGCAATTCAATTCCTTGGCTACCTTACAATAAAGCAAATTATGGGTACTACCCAATCAATCAACAATATAACATTTTTCTTCTTTATATAGCCTATCTTAAGAGTTTTAAGAATGGTAATTCCTACCAATGCGTTACAAGAAATGGTCAGATTCATTTCTTCTCTTTTCTTCGGTTGTTTCCCGATGTATATCCTCCTCTTGTGATGTTTCTTGTTCTTTTCTTCTTCCTATTCACAATCTATGTAAAATAATTTCTTCTAGCACACTTATGACCTTTAGTGTACTTTATATCACAACTGTAACAAATCCCTTTTGCTATTTTTTTCTCTAATTGTTATCGTGTCAACCTTGTAGATTGTGGAAGGCTAGGAGTAGTAACACTTCCATCTTTATAGTTGAGTGGTAGGATTCCTTGTTGCCATAATTTTGCTCTCAAATTTTCTTGCCACCCTGAATGCCTTCTCTAATTAATCAGGTTCTCAAAGGTGAACCTCATGTTGGATGTTATCCTTTAAAGTCCCTATGATGATATCAATCCTATGATCCTATGGAATATTAGTTACCCTGATATTAAATTTTTGGAAGTCCTCAATGTGCTCCATCATTGAACCGTTTTGTTTGAGATTTATTAATTAGATGAAGGTAAATTTATCTTTGTATCCTCATAATGTGCCATCATTTCCTCTGTAAAAATTAACCATGCTATCATTTCCTCCATAAAAATTGCCCAAGAGACAAGTGGTTTGCAAGAACAAAGCCATCGATACCATACAAATTGATTGGGTTCTAAGTATATAGATGCAATGTGTACCTTTTGTGTGTGTTTCACATCACGTAGATTAAAATAGTGCTCCATTTGTAGTATCCATGTTACTAGATCATTGCCATCAATCTTCCTCATAACTATCGTTGGAATGTGGTTGGAATTCAACCCAAAGTTAGAATCTCTAACTTCATGATTAATATTCCTTTTTTCTCATCATGAATTTAATGGAACACCTTGTCACCATTAGGAAGGATTTCTTGTAACAACTTTGTCAAACCTTCCATTTTTGCTTTTAAACCATCCTTCAAACCATCCATTTTTGTTTCTAAACCATCCTTCAAACCTTCCATGTCCCTTCTTGTTTTTTATTCTAAACCATCCATTTTCCCTTTCAAACCATCCATCTTAAAATTCATCAACGCTTCCAATTCATTTTTTATTACTCTTTGTGAGATTGAAAATTTTTGTATTTGATCTCATAATTTTGATATATCATGTTGAATTTATTCCTCTTCTTCATGCGTCATATTAGAATTTTCTAGTTTCTTACGAGGTGTATCTATTTTTTTATTGTGAGTTATATTGGAACTAATCATATATATTCTTCACTATGCCCTTTTAATCACTTCAAACTGATTTTCCAAACAAAAGTTATGCAAGTTTAAAAAATACACTCATTTTTTCTTTTTCTTTTTTGAAACTATTGTATCTCTGTAGTTTGGCTCTCTAAGGTCTGAAATTCGGCCTTGTGGTAGAACACTAAGTCTTATTTCCAATTCCACAATTCAAACAAAGATTGGATTATTCAATATTGAGTTAATGCCAAATCTCCCACAATGACCTAATTATGGATTGGTTCAGTAGAGAAAACTTGTATGGGATGCCACATGTCACTATTTCGACGTTCAGCCTTAAAAATTGATGAGCACTAGTATTGCAGCAAGAATGCTGCAACTCCTAGGGCTATCAACTTTACTTTATCAACCTGGGGTTCGTACAAACTTGGAGGTGACAGTGTTGTATATGCAAGTAAAAGTGATGGTTCTTCCCTTTGTCACTGTTCAGCTAGCAATAGACCACTAGGGATTTTCAAGCCAGACTTCTATGGATTTAGAAGAAGCTTGATTACTGATGAGTGAAAGAGAAATCTACTCTAAGAGAAAGCTTGTCTACTGCAGTAAGGAAAAAGACTGAAATAAAATGCTAAAACACACCATTTCCTAACTAATTACTGAGAGACTATGCTTCAAAAAGGATGCTAAGTTAACATGTTTGCAATACTACTGTCTCAAGCATGTAAATTCAAAACATCACACATTCTACTACTATGCATATAAATGACTAAAATAAATCTATTTTTCTTTTTGCCTTTTTTAGGGAAAAGTGTAAAAGATAATCTCTTTTGGTGATGTGGTAGGTGGCTTAGGATGCTCGTGAATGGTTAGAAGGTTTGGGAGACCATTAAGTGACATTTTTTAGCTTTCTAGAGGCTTTTCCCTCAATTCGGCCTCAAAACATGCCACTACAGGAAAACCTACAGGATTCCCTATATTTCTACAAGATACAGCTGAGAGAAAAATGATGGGTTTCGAGGGTGATGGAAGGCTTAGGGAAGGTGGTTGGAGGATGGAATGAGGTAAGAAAATACTTAGGGTCACTCAGAACTCAAAACCAAGGTTGGAAAGATGATTGGATTTTCTCAACAAGCTTGGAGAAGTTTCCTTGCAAAATGATGAAATTGGTGAGGGTCTTAGCGAAAGAAAGGAATGATCATGGATGGATGAAGTTGGAAGGAGGTCATTGACTATGATATCTCCCTGTACTTCTAAAACACATGTACTGCATCAAACATTGATATTTACCCAAAAATCATGTAAACAATAAGATTTCAATGATATAGGAAAACAAAGTTTAATGAGCTAACGTCTACTTCATGCATGAAGGAAACTTGCAGAATAAGATTTAATCATTGATGAGATCTGATGTAAGACTGAAGATGGAAAAAATGATAACTAAATCCTACTCTTGCAAACTGATCAAATGTTGGCCTGAGTACAGAAAACCCTAAATTCTATGAGAAAGTAGAATTCTGTCTTTTTGGGGTTGCATAGGAGTTCTTTCCTCAAATCATGATCCCTGAAGGAAGAAGTGAGGCCAAAACACCTATAACCATCTTTTTGATGTTCCTTTATCTCTTCTAAACTACTACTTAAGTAAAGCACAAATGGAAGCAAACTAATCAAATCTACACTACTTGCAACAAAATACTTCTAAAGACAATTCAACTATGAAATCAATCTAAGCATACAGATACAAGAAGATAAGCCTTTTCTGCTAGGGTTGGGCCCTAACCCAAGAGCTTCAAACCTCTGAGTTAACTCAGTGTTGGATAAAGAAAATTCTCATTCTCATTATCAAATTAGGAAATCACATAGAAATGTCTTCCACAAGTCTTGAACTCAAAAATGACTAGTGTTTTTATAGTAAAAGTTTGAATCCTAATGAGGCTTTAGGCCTCTTTATTTATACAACTGAAATCTCCAACGACTTCCTCAAATCTAGGATGCCTCAGCTCCCAAACTCGAGATAAACTAAATCTTTCACTATCACTTGCTCGGTTGCCTTTTGATCTCCATGACTTGGTTGCTTGTACTCCGAGCTAGTGTGATTGATGGAGGAATATTCGAATGAGGGAGGAGTTAAATGAGGAGTATTTACCTCCTACAATCTCTCTTCCTTGTCCCATTCAAGTTTCAGCCCTTAATCTTGCCAAAATTCCGTGATTTTCTCTAAAAAACCTAAATTCAATGCACATAAGTCCACTAGGCATAATATCTCACTTTGACTCATCTCATTAAACATAATATAATCAAAATATGTAATAAATTGTAAGAAGAGTTTATTTGACTAATCTAGGAGGTGAATTAAGGTCCATACAATTACCCAATGATGAGGCTCATCATTATCCCCCTACTGAAAGTGGTGCTCATCCTCTGAGAAACTCAATCAATATCCATGTCTTTCATAGCTCTAGTGGCCTCCCTGACATCCCATACTTCTGTTGTAATTTCCTCTTCTTGTGCATAGAATCTTGCCTTCCTTTCTATCTCCTCCCATTGCTTTCTTTCTTTCTCTTCCTTCCTTCCTTCTAGCATCCATAAGAGAAGTGGTGGACTAAGTTTCAAGCCAATCCAATTGACTTTGAGTCTTTGGAGGGTTTTCTTGTACATGGGTGTCGTGTTTAGTGGCTCTCTCATTCTTTTGAGGAGAATGGTACTCTCTGATTTTCAAACTGTATGGAAAAGTGTCCCATCTCCTTTGGAAAGCTTGCATGTTGTCATCCCCTAATAGCCTGAACATATCCTCAAAATGTGTAATTGCTTGCTCTTGGGCAACAAGATACCTGGGTGCAAGTTGAGGATCATTTGAAATTAAGTTATGTGCGCTGATGACAGCCATTAGATTTGACTACTAAAATCTTGTCATGAGAGGCTCTGTTTGTTTCCTTGCCATTATCTTCTTCATTTCTACAGCCCTTGCTTCCTCATAGTTCATCCATGATGCCAAATCCATCAACTGTAAATCCCCTAGTTTTGCATTAGGGTCCCATACATTCAGATCTGTCAAGGCTAAGTTATGTAGGTAGAACTCAGACATCTTAGACCTATCCTTCAGTGTGCTTTGATCATAAATATCAATGAATTGTCCATAATCCTGGAATGGCATAATGCCTCTCTATGCTAGGGTCTTGATTTGGAACTGTAGCCACTGTTCCTTAAGGTATAATGCATAGGACTTAGCTGGCATCCTACACTGGATTGCCTCTAAGGATAGACTCACCATGGATGCCAATTGATTCTATCTTTATTGTAGTTTTCCTTTCAACCATGCATTTCTTGCCTCCAACTGAGCTTTCATTATGGCCACTCTATCCCTCAGGCTACTCAGTTCTCTTCCCATCTCCTTAAGATTTTCCTCCATGCGACCTATTTCCTCCACTCCCTTGGACTTGGCAATCTGCATCCATCTATGTTTTCTTTCTCTTTCTTTCTCAAGTTCAAAGAATAATGGGATGGAATTTTTTTATGAAATGACCCTACCCCCTTCAATAAACCTGTAGTAGGAGTCAATGTTAGGTTGAGGACTAGGTTCCCTTAGCTCTGGATCCTCCTTGTTTATTTATTGCTGCATACTCCCTTCTTTATCCAATTTCCAATTTTCTTGTAGGTTTAGCAGAGTTTCCTATAGGATTGCTTCTGCTTGTTGTAGGTCTTGTTGTGTATCCTATAGGATGTCCTTTCCTTTTGATGAGGTAGATCTAGTCATGGGCCTTCTCACATAAGAAATAGGAGACTTAGCGGAGGCTTGTCCTGAGGATCCTTCTCCTTGAGTTTGTATAAGAGGATCCATCTTCTCATACTGCTTAGGTGAGTATTTAATAACAATAGGAACCTTGGTGGGAGTTTGAGGTTTTCCCTACCTTATTCTTGTAATTTTTCTTGTCCTAAAGTATAATGGATTTTGTCTTTGTCTTTTGCCTTTTTGTTTGATAGGGGTGCTATGGGCAGTGAGGGCAGTTGTTGCCTCTCTCTCAGTCGCTTCTGGAGACATCCTAGGTGACTCCTCCTTGTCTTCTGCCTCCTCTTTTCCATTCCTCTTTTCATCTTTTTCCTTCTCTTCTTCTTCTCCCTCTAGTTCCTCACTTTGTTCATCAATTTCCTCCTTGCCATCTCCTTCTATCTCTTCACCACTTTCCTTCTCTTTTTCTTCTTCTTCTTCCTCATATAATTCTTCTTCATCCCTCTCTTTTTCTTCTTCCTCTTTTTCAGTTTCTTCTTCATCCTCTTCACTAGTAGTGGGGCTCTTGTCATATTCAAGGGCTTCTATATCTCCCTCTATTTGCTTGTCTCTGAAAGTTTCCCATGTGATAGGAATTCTGAGGTGTTGGAGGGCATCTTCTATGATGAGTGTAATTAACCCATGATGGGCTAGTTGTTGATGGTTTCCTTTCTGCACCTTCATGCCCATATCTATCATTGATTGGAGAAGGAAGTAGGGTATGATGAGTCTATGTTGAGGAGGTGGGTCTGCCCCAAACCTCAATTCTTCAAGAAGCTTAAAGTGGTATCCATATACCACATTGTACCTACCTTCACATGATATATATTTTATAAGGTGGTAGCTTATTTCATTCCATGGATATGGTAGGCTGGCTCTTCTCACTCCATTTTTTTCTTCCATGGCCTCCTCTCATTCTAAAAATAATTCTTTCTTTCCAGTTTGGCTATTTCCCTTGTCCTCCTTTCTCCAAGGAACTCCTAAGGGAAGTGTGGGAATTCTACCTATGATTTCAGGGGTAAGTTCTATGGTGAGGCCTCTCACCACAACAGTGGCATGGGTCCTAGTCAGTGGAATGAGGAAGAGAGAAAAATCTCTGGCTACTTCATCATCGTGCTCCCTCAATTTCTCAAAGTAACTCATCCAATTATGCCTCGTGAACATCTCTAGCATAGGAAGATGCTGATGAATCCTCACGATGTTGATGGGCTCCCTTCTATTAAACCCCACTATCATTTTGTCTGATGGATGGAGGAGTATATATGTTTGATACAAAATTTTATTGAAGGAGGAAATTTAACTGAAATTTCTGTGGATACAATTCCCTTATAATGCAATCAATTTCAGCTAACTAGAAGATTATTTATGTTCCTTTCACTTGAAGAAATGTGGGGAAATGTAGAGCCTACCTCCTTATAATGCTTGATGTAGCCAACCCCTGTTTTCCTCCCTTTGAAACTGCTCACTGCCAATCATGTAGACTGCTTGACTGTATCCTATAGGATCTCCTATAGGATCCTATAGGATTTCCTGTAGGATCCTGTAGGTGGTTCTGCGCAGGGAAAAAAATGAAATTTGTCTCTCCTGTAGACTACTCGAGGGCTGAGAGCAACTTTTCTAGTGTGAGCCTCAAGAATGTGAATGCTTCTATGCATGTGGATCAACGTTTATTTCCTCTTATGGTTGATTTGAGTGAGGTGGTGTGTTGGCAACCGAGGTACGAATATCTATTTTTGGAACGTTAGTCCCACTACCACATCATCATTCTCCTCACCTCGTAATCAACTCCCACTTCGAGCATCCGTATCTTAACCGCTTTCAACCTCATCCTTCTTTTCTTTGACTTGATTGTTGCCACATGTGTGAGGACTAATTGTTTTGTCCTCGTTGATTGAACGAAGGTGGCCAAGTTAACTGGCCACCTTTCGCTTATAAACCAACTCGTTCACAACTTTTACATATTTTTATTACATTATGCTAATGAGAGAGTGGAAGCGATATACTTACCTGTGGTAATAATACCTTGCTACAATTTTTTGAAGAAATGAATTCTTTGTTGTGTGTTGGATGCATGCGCTTTTCTCCCTTTTTTTATTGTCCTTTGATGTGCAGGTACCTGGTGTTGAGGATGATGATGTTGATGTTGCTGCTAGGCTTTGGAGGAGCTTCTTCTACCTTTGGATCTCCATGCTTGAAGATGGCTGTAACCTATGATTTCTATTTTGTGGGATAGGTTGCTACAAGATGTCCTATAGCTGCTTCTCCCTCAAAAAAAATTAGTCATTTTCTATTGCTTGGACCTGAGGATGATTGGCATGGGAAGAGAAGGGGTATAGGATTTGTGCATGAGGAAAAATAACCTTCAGGTGTTGTCCCCTTGCTCTCTGTATTCATCCTCTTTCCTATGTGTTTTTTTCTTGAAAAATGTAAGTTTTTTGAAAATTGACTTTGGTGATGAATGTAGGGGTGATCATGGTCGAGAGAGGTATGGTGAGGATATGGTGAAGTAGGGATTTGTTTTTTTGACATGGGAAGGTCATTCCCTTGCTCTAGGGTTACTTCCTTTAGGATTCTCAAGCTACTGTAAATCCTACATGATCATCCCGTAGGTTTTCAAGGAATCCTATAGGTTTACAGGGAATCCTGTAGAAAACACAGAAACCTTGCAAACTGAGGAAAACGAGTGGAAAAATGGAACGAATGATGGAATGATGAAGGATAATGAATGGAGAAATAAAACATGAGCTGGACAGGTCCCTTTTGATTCTCCATTGTTTCTCTAATCGTCCTCCTGTTGACTTGCAAACAATAATTTCTTAATTTTTTTTTATTTTTTATTTTTTTTTGGAAAAAAACTAATCTGCCTCCAAGAGGTTTTCATCCTAGTTTCTTTCCTTGGGTGTTGTTGGCTTATTGGGGCCTGACCAGGTTCGGAAGTGTATTAGCCAAACAAATCCTGCACTACCAGCCCTTTCAGCAACAGCCCGCGGAGCGCGGACTGAAGTCTCACCCGAGGTAGGAGGGGAGGGTGCTGGAACCAAGTTTCCATACCCTAGGGATGTCTTGATGAGAACTTGGAAGGTTCACGAACCGATCTACGCCCTCATGCCAATCCGTACTCCTGTCAGGCTTCCGCGTAGATCCGCCTCTTAATATTTGTTATTATCGAGCTTATTATAGATTTGATCTAACTCTTAAGGTCTTTAGAAAACATTTAACACTTATATCCAGAGCATGCACCCACAACTCTTACTGATTTGCATAAACTCAGATCATAAACATAAATGTAGAAATTATAACAGTTGCATAAACTAGAATATAAATAGATTCACAATGTTCCAGAACCAACTTATCTTTGTTAATATCTTTGTTTCAGTACAATCCACTTCCTACCCTGCACACACAGCTGCAGGGGTCAGCGCACACAGCTACGGACTTACCGAGCCTCCATGCACACAGCTGCGGAGCCTCTATTTCCCACTATAACCCCAGACTCGGACTTACAGACTCAGAGTGAATATTGCATTCATAAACCCATAACATTCAAGATCAAAAACACATAGGAAAGAGGATGAATACAGAGAGCAAGGGGACAACACCTGAAGGTTATTTTTCCTCATGCACAAATC